>Ga0207661_10000047_pt1 | contig 100535 bp, 90 predicted proteins | sample KBSC713LmetaG_FD_184337 | JGI IMG/M metagenome (GOLD analysis project Ga0207661, IMG submission 184337) | Corn rhizosphere microbial communities from Kellogg Biological Station, Michigan, USA - KBS C7.1-3L metaG (SPAdes) (version 2) | ecosystem: Host-associated > Plants > Roots > Rhizosphere ...
GGCCTTCGTCGGTTAACTCCGGGTCAACGTCATGCCCGCTAATAATATCATCACGGTTGTAAGTAGTCTGGCCATGGCGCACTACAAAGATTCGGCAAACATCCATAGGCCCTAGTGTAGCAAACTCGGACTCTTAATTAACCCCAGCCGTGGCTTAGCGTGAAAAGAGCTTTTTTATGATGTTGTAATCGGCGCGGACGGCTTCGCGTTCTTCGTCGAACGCAATCTTACTATTCAGGTCTCGGTCGATTTTTTGCAGTGTCCACGCTTTAAAATCCTCTAAGCTCCGGCCTGCAAGCAGCGACCGTGCCGCAAACACGTAAAAATCTGTCTGGAAATGGGCGAGTGCGTCGGCGGTGGCTAGCACCAGCCCTTCTTTGGTCTTGGGTCGCTCATCACCCCGGCAGCTGTGGTATGCAATGGCGTCGTCGACAACGAGCGCGATTTCTTCGGCCGTAAAGCCGGCTTCTGCCATCACGCGCCTGGCAATCGTAAGGCTTTCTGCCTCGTGGCTCGGGTTAGCACGGGCCATTACCGCGTCTGCCACATCGTGCAGCAAGGCCGCAACTTCGCTCAGCTCCTCGCTTGCGCCGTATTTTTTTGCCAGCTTATGGGCATTCTGTGCAACAACCAGCACGTGGTTGTCGTACAGCCAGTCGGCAGCCGGGTCACGCTTTGGGTCCTTGCGCCCATACAGTTCGCGGACTTTGGCCCGCACTTGCTCGATTTTATTCATGCGTCCATCATATCACTTTTACCTCTGTACAGTACTGGTTGCCAGCGCCCAAACAAAAAGGTCAGCTGCGGTTTAAAACAATTCGGGATGCTCCAGGACTGCACGAACCACCAAAACGTGAGGAGTTTTGCGAGCCTCTATATCCTTTTCGCTCCACGTACTCTCGGTAGTGATGGTAGGGATCTTGGAGGCATGTACATAGCTGCCGAGTGTGTGCATATTGAGCAGGCGCTGCAGCAAAAAAGCAAGGGGTGATTTTTCCCATATGCCCTCGTGCATGGTAACTCCCAAATACATCTTTTTGGTTGATACAATCCCCGCCTTGGCTAATTTGCCGGCAATAGCAGATTTTAAACCAGGGGGCAGCTTACCTTCGGCAAACATAAAGAAACCCGGTTCGGGGCTCTCGTGCAGAGTTACCAGCGCATCCGGGCTAAAGCCGCTTATGGCGTCACGCTGCAAACGCGCGCCCGTAGTTACAAAATCCCGGAAGTCACGGTTTATGTCGTAGCCCTCCTCGTTATACCGGGACTGATAGGCTAAGCCGACTGGATTAAGGGGTGCCAGTATGCGCATACTCCACTTGCTATATAATTTTGCGTCTTTTTTGAGAATATCCACGATATCCTCAACCGCCAGAGTGGCAGCAAACTCATTGCCATGAACGCCCGCAAACAACAGCAGCTTCTTTTCGGCCTGCTGGCCGGTAATATCCAGCTGCAGCACGGGATATTTCTGGTCCTTATATAAAATTTCGGCAATTACTTTGCTGGCAAACGGGCTGGCGCGTAGGCGTTTAATATAGGCGTGTACGTCGAGCGGCTCTAGGTGCATGGCAAAGTCGGTTTGTTGTTCTGGCCCGTCGGCAGGCCGTGGGCTGAGCAAGTATTTTTTGGCAAGCCTTAACTTATGGATGAAACTATCTATCATTAGGCCCATCTTAACAAAGACCGACCAGGACTGGAACCTATTTTACAGATGACAGCATCTTAAATCGCAGACCTGATAAAGTCTCGAAATGGAAAATATTTTTAGGAGAGTGGTTGAACTTGCGTAAACATCAATATAATTATAGTATATATCTAAATTTATGCACTCTCTACATCAAGGCCATGACTTTCCTCCGTTGAACCCCGTAACGCCAGAAGATGTTGCTAGCTTACCGGAGCGGGCCGTCATCGATGAGCACGTCGTCATCATTGGCACAGGCATAGCGGGGTGTACTACGGCATGGGCCTTGTCGGAAGCCGGCTACAACGTAACCCTTGTTGAACGGCTTGATACGCCATTTTCCAGCACGAGCATTGGCGCCTTGGGCATTCACCTTGGCGGCCGGTATCCAAAAGACTGGGAAACCGCTGTGGAGTGCTTGCAGGCCGGGATTAAGATGAAAAAAATGATGGGCTTTGCCTTCAGCGACAGTCGATTGCGATTTTTAACGGCCCAGGACTCCCCTATCGATTTCAACTCCCATGTACAGCATTACCGCAAGCTGCGTGAGTACTATGGCCAGTTGCCTGTCGAAGACCAGATGTTCGGTAAGCCTGAGGACTTTTTTAGAATAATGGAGCCGGCGGAACTTGCAGCGTTTAGCGGGATTTCGGGTGGGATTGAAACTCAAGAAGCTTGCTTTGATATGGACCGGGTGCGGTCAGTTCTCCTGCGAACGCTTGAGGCCAGAGGCGCAACCCTTTTAACTTCTACGGAAGTACTGGGCGTCAGCAAGAAGTCAGGAGGAGACGATACGGGCTATAGCATCAGCTTTAGAAACCTCAAGACCGGAGCAGCTGACACGCTACAAGCCGGAATTGTGGTTAATGCGGCCGGCCCCCAGGCGCGAACAATAGGCCAGGGCCTGAACGATATGCCGCAAAGCAGGTTAGATTTGAGATTCTTTCAAGATCTCAAACTCGACGACCAAGGCCAAGCCAGCTATCCCTTTCCTTTTGTAGTTATGCCCGGCTACATGCACTACGTTCCTCTGGGAAACGGAGTCTCCTCCCTTGTGGGGTTTTCGGAGACAATCGAAACCATACACGTCGAGCAAGATGAAGAACTATCCCTCCCGCTTTCATGGCAGCAACAGTTAAGTGCACAGCGAGTCTATGGGTCAGAAGAAAGGTCAGCTGCAATCATCGCAATGGCACGAGAAAGATTTATGCCTCATCTTGGAAGCGCAGTTGTGCAAGCTACCTATCCGGGTGTGGCGGTATCTTTTAATCCCGAACAGCATATAAAGAGACAGCGACACGTACAACAAAGCGCAGACCTACCAAATTACTACGCAGTAGTCCCCACGAAAGCGTCTCACGCACTAGGACTTGCGCTGGAGGTCACAAAAAAAGTTATAGAATCATCTCTGCGGACCGGCAAGATTACTTCCGTTTCGGGCTATCTTGCCGACATTGTCAACGGAAAACCACTCGCCTACATCGCTTCAGATCAGCCCTCTTCGCACCCTATTTACCCGAGAGCGGCGAGCATGGCGGAAGCGTCTCCACATATGCCAATCTTAGACTAAGAATCAAAAAAGAGACTCACTAGATGGTGAATCTCTATCTGTTGTTTCTTCTTGGTTGCGGGGACAGGACTCGAACCTGCGACCTCGTGGTTATGAGCCACGCGAGCTGCCGCTGCTCCACCCCGCGATATTTGTGGTGAGGGTTACTCACTTGCACTGCCCGTTTACCGCGGCCGGCAGGCCTTGTTTGCGGAAAATGAACTCGTTATATCTTAGCAAACAGGGGTAGTTTTGTCAATTCTCGGCGTGCTCGCGGTGCAGGAAAAAGTCCATCCAGGCTTCAAAATTACGCTGGTAGAACGGCTTTTTGGCTGCGGTTGTTTGGGTCTTGGCCGCCGCCCTGGCAATATCTTGCGGCAGGTCAACAGTCTGGGCCAGGGCAACGTGGCGCGGCACCACCAGTACGGTTTCGCCCGAGGCGGCGAGGCCAAAATCGTGGCGGGCGGCGATATCCAGATACTGCGGGGTGTTGAGGTAATCGTTTTGCAGCTTAATGTTGTCGTTAGCGAGCTTTTGCACGGCGTTTTGCTGCTGCAGGGTGGCAATCTGTTTTTGCAGGCCATAGTTGGTGTCTATGGCCTTAACGCCGCTCCACGTTATAAGCAGCAACACCACTAAAAACAGCAGTAACCCAATGGTCCGCACATCTTTTAATTGCGCCAGACGCCGGGCGGCATGGGCCGTAATAACTGTTTGGTATTGTTTAATTTTTGTTAGCATAATGCCAATTTAATTATACCCCTTCCCCTGAAATCTGCTATACTCATCCCTGTTAACCGATTCCTAGCCGCAGCAGACCACGGGCCGGGAAGAGCAGCATCTGGTCCCGGCTTGCCGGGATTCGGCTCAGCCGAAAAGATGCGATGAGAAACCTACGGTAGTAGGTGTCTCATGAACGAGGGGGCGTAGCTCATCGGTTAGAGCAGGCGGCTCATAACCGCTTGGTGGTTGGTTCAACTCCAACCGCCCCCACCAAGTTGAATCATTTTCCGTAATTTCCTGAATTACCTCAAGAGCGAGGCCTAATTTGGCGGTTCCAAATCCAATTCCAAAGTCGTAAGAAATTCCTTCAGGAAATACCATCTTTTGGAACCTTACGCGGTGCTCTGGTGCAGCATCTTTCCACAGTTTAGATACATTACCTATAAAATTGGCGGAAATATAGGAAGCTAAGCCAGAGGGAGCTTGCAGCTGAAGCAAACATCCCTAGAGCGCAAATCTCTAGGATAGAGAGCGGCAAAGTAAGCTTCTCGATACTTACTTTGGTTAAGATAGCCTACGGCCTAGAGGTCACCGTATCAGAATTGTTCAGGGGTTCTCCAAGGGCAAGGAGAATTTCGGATAAAATCAGATAATTTTCCGACAATTTACAGGGGTATAGAATTCTGACCTTTTCTGACATTTTTGGCCAAGATTTCCGAGGTTTTTTTGCGCATCAAATTCGGACATTTTTCCTCCTAGAGAATCTGTTGCTCTAGCAAGCCTTCTCCTACAACCGAAACTGTTGGATAATAGTTGCAGATGAGCAAAGAAGATAAGATCAAGGCAATCGTTGACGGCTATAGTGCCGCCCGTCCTGGGTATGCCAGCTACTGCCAGGCTCTTAAGCCTATCCTGGAGACACTTCTCGGCAATCAGGGGCTTAGTTATCAAGTGGTTACGGAACGCGCAAAGGACGTCTTATCCTTTGAAACAAAAGTGCGATCAGGGACACCAAAAGTTAAAACCTTTGACGAGATGAAGGATCTGGCTGGATGTCGGATCATTTTTTATTTGGAAAGCGATGCCAACAAGTTCGTTGAGACTATTCGTCATGAATTCGATGTTGTGCATGAAGAAAATAAGGTATCAGCTAGTAGCTACAACGCATACCATATGACGGTCAAGCTAAAGTCACCTCGCCTAGATCTTCCTGAATACAAGCAATTCAAAGACCTCAAGTGCGAGATCCAACTTACTACGGTGCTCTTTCATTCATGGTCAGAGCTTAATCATGACCTTGTATATAAGGATAAAGATAGCCTTTCCGAGTTCGACCCTGCTGGATTTGAAGCACTTAAGGATGAGCTGGAAACCATAATGCGTGACCATATCAAGGTAGCTACCAGAAAGTTTGAGGTAGTTAGTCAAAAGGCACAGAGATTGCGCGAAGGAAAAATGGTTTTTGACACAGAATTTCTGAGTAGGATTCCGTCCTTTGAATCAAATAATGAGATCTACGAGAACCTTAGGCTTTTAGACCAATACGTTGGTGAGTTTGCAGACGACAAGACGCCCGAAGACATAGACATCATTAACTTGCTGCAAGCAACAATAGCCAAAGCTAAGACCAATAAGCCTAAACCGCTCAAGTCGATTTTTGGAACCGTCCCAGGCAAGACTTATGTTGATGTCGCAATCAAGTGCATTGAGATCCTGGACAGGAAGATATTCACGTATAACCACTATGAGAGGGTCTTCAATACACTGCTAGATCTTCATAAGGTAAAGCAGCCAGCCATAAAGAAAAAAGTCGAAGAGGTAATGCAGCACCTCTCGCGTTACGACTACCATGTTCTTAAGCAGGTCGGCTATTACTTCCAAAAAGAGCTAGTGAAGCTGATTGAGAAGTTCAGTGCAGCTCAGATTAAAAGGAATTTTTCGCCAATCATGAAGGCGATGGAAGGAGTCTTGTCGGTTGAGCTTAGCGGAGAGTCGTTCGATCCGAAGACACAAGCCTTAACTATCATTCAGGGAGGCTTGACACCAACTGACGACCTAAAAGAAATACGATCCAACGCAATAGCCCTATTAAAGAAAATCTATCAGCAAACTAAAGACACCGAAGACCGTAAAAAGATCATCTATGTTTTATCTAGAACGACTGTATTGCCTGGTGCTGGCAACTACACTGACGAGCTTACGCAAATAGTAATTCAGGACGCACAAAAAATACTGCAGTTCTATGCAGATGAAGTTGCGTCTACCGCAGAAGACGCCATCTTGATGGAGATGGAGGAAGATTGCGCCTGGCTATTCAAACGCTTCGGAGCAGATAAAATTCCGCAACTTGACGGAATTCTTGATGTGCTTAGTAAGAATGAAAGCTATCAGGTTTACCGCACCCTATGTGGATATTCGGGTCGCCTTGCAACAGACAGAACATGGGCTGAAGAAGCTGCTCAAATCGACAAGAATATCGATGCATACATAACCCAGATTAATGACAACGCTAAAGAGCTTTGGTTTAGCAGAATCATTGCGATTACCAAGGAGTATGAGCCAGGCGGTCGCGCCCTAATCCACTTCAACAACTTCCTTGGGAAGATGGCGGCCGCCAAGCCCAAGTTCGCACTTGAGTTGATTGATAGACACCGAGACGACCTTTCTCAAGTTATGCGCCCTCTGCTGATGGGGCTTCTTGATAGCAACATGAAATCAGAGGCCAAACAACTGATCGAAAGACTAACAAAAGATGGAAAGCACCTCAATGCCTGCGCGTTATCTTTATGGAACGAGCATACGGATATAGTTCTCCTGCAAAAGATACTCGCTGCTGCAATAAAGACGAACGATATACAGGCGGCGATCGGTGTGATTCAAGCGCTTGTAAATAGCTACGACAAAGTCGACAAGCCAAAAGCCAAAGCTCTCATTGTTGAAGCCATAGGATTTCTTAAGCAGCACAAAGTGAACTATTGGATGTCATACGTTTGGCATATGAAGACTCTTCAAGGACTTCTGGCCGACTTTAGCAGCGAAGAGATCGGAATGATGCTGGAAAACCTAGTAGCAGACCCTCGACTAAACCATGAGGCAGAGGATATTTTAGCCGCCATAGCCCAGCAATACCCAGTTATTGTGATCGACTTCCTAAAAGCACGAGTAGGTGTTCAGACAAAGCGCAGGCGACTTGAATACGATGCAATTCCATACCATGTCGACTCGCTTGGAGAAGCATTAAGGTCAGATCCTGAAGTTGTTTTCAATGAAGTCTCAAAGTGGTATGACGAGAAAAATCCTCTTTATCACTGGGAGGCAAATCGCTTTTTGGCCAGTATCTTTCCTAGTCTTGACGACCCGTTGAAAGACAAACTCAGCACTGTGATTGATGAGGGTGATGAGGACAAGGTTAAAAAGATAGTAGTCGATCTACTAAGAAATTATGACGGTAACCCGCTTCAACTCGATCTATGCAAGGAGATCGTTATTAAATTCGGTAAGCCTCTTCACTCAAACGTAATGCTGACCCTCACACAGACAGGTGTGGTAAGTGGAGAATATGGTTTAAGAGATGCCTACAAGAAAAAGAAGCAAGATGTTGCTGTATGGGAGAACGATGAGAACCCAAATATAAAGGCCTTCTACAAGGAATATACCAAGTATCTTGACCAACGCATTGAGACTGAACAGAAACGCGCAGATGATGACATTGAGTTCCTGAAAGCAGGGTTATAGGGTTTTAAGCAAGTTCCGTAATGTTCTCGGTTAAGAGGGCGGCATCCTTTAGGATCTGATACCATGTTAACAGTTCTTGCTTAAGCGAGTTCCATCGGGCTAAAGTCAGACCCACCGCTTGACGAATGTACATTCCTATGCATTAATGAGAGTCGTTATGTTAATTATTATCCCGGCTATTACTAGCTCTAAAAAGCAGAACGTTAAGCTTCGGCCGTAGCGCTCTTGTTTCACTATGTAACAGCCCCGCGCTACGGCCTGGGGCTTTTTTAATGCATACGAAATGAGATTTTATGAACGCACAACAATATTTGCGCGACCTGGTGGGCATCGACTCTACCAGAGGTAATGAATCTGCCGTGGCTGATTATCTCGAACCGCTCCTGGTTCAGCTGGGCTTTAGCATTGAGACGTGCCCCGCCAACGCGGCACGCCGCAATATTCTGGCTAGTCGGGGAGTAAACCCGACGCTTTGCTGCTATGGGCATATGGATACCGTGCCGGTATATAGCGGCTGGCATACCGACCCTTTTACCCTAACGGCGCGGGGCGACAAATTGCATGGCCTGGGTGCCTGCGACATGAAGGGCGGGATATCGGCACTCTTGGCTGCGGTAGAGCAACTACCCGCTAACTTACCGCTCAAACTGCTGTTTTGTTACGACGAGGAATACGACAGCGACGGCGCCTGGCTGGTAGCCCAAGAACGCGCCGACTGGTTCCGGGGCGTGACTCATTTGTTATCGGTAGAGGCCGGTACCGTTGCCACTGCAACCGGGCCCACCATTACCCTAGGCCGGCGTGGCCGCGCCCGGTATGAGGCAACCATTGCAGGTTTTTCGGCCCACGGCGGCACTAACGAACGGGGCGTAAGTGCTATATCTCTGGCCAGCCAGCTCACTGCCCGCTTGGAGTCGTCCCCGATGCCTACGCACCCGCAACTGGGGACGGGCAGCCAATTTGTAGCCCGGATTATCTCAGAAAATAGCGGGCTATCTGTCCCGGACCGCTGCGACCTGGAAGTGGAGCGGCACTTTGTTGCACCCGAAACCGCGGCGAGCGTGCTGGCGCGCTACCAGGCTACGTGCAACCAACTGCTTAAGGAAACGCCTTTAACTCCCGAGCAGCGGGCCCAGGTTTCTATCTCTATCCGGCTCAAGGCCCGTACCAACCCCTACATGGAGTCCTACGTTACCTCACCGCGCGACCCCTTTGTACAGTTAGCGCAGCGACTCATGCAAAAACAGCTCGAAAGTGTGGTGGTTGCCTACGGACGCTCGGTCGCCGACGAGAACATTATGGCCAATACACTGGGGCTGCCGACCATTGTAATAGGCCCGCGCGGCGGCAATGAGCATAGCCCCAACGAATGGACTTCGGCGTCTAATCTTACGCGATATACCAATCTGTATCGCTGTTTACTTACAGAATGGGCTCAGGCAACAACCCGGGCTAGCTTATAGCGCGGGGCCCGTTGCCACCTTGCTGCCCTAGCATAACCCTTTGGGCGGCGGCTGAGGCGGCGGCTATGGGGTCGACAGTGGCTACAAAGGCTTGTTGCGTAGTCTGGCCAGCGAGAGGCCCAGCGGGCTCGAAAAAAGCATGCGTTAAATGAGTGAGGTCGCCGCGAGCGAGCGCTGCCGGGTTAAAGGTCGGTATTGCAGAGCCTTCTACGGGCGCGTGCATGTATGCGGCGACGACTACTCCATTTGACGTGCTCGGCTTTGACGGGTCCCCACCTGCCTGGACAAAAGAATAGGGCTGATTAGTAGTGAACGCCTGGGGAAGGCCCGCGGCAGAGCGTACATGCTGGTTGGCTTCCCCCGGGTTTGTGATTATTCTTTTATTGGGATAATCAATGAGGGCTGTTTGTGGTCGGAACCCACCCTTCCCGTCGGGTCTGGCAACAACGACAAGCACTTCGCCGTAGGCTCGCCGGGCATCAGGACCTGGCTGCGCCACAATATCGGTCGCTTCCGCGACTGCTGTTTTGAGGTTAAGAGTGCGGGGGTCTTCGCCAGGCCGCTGAGAAACACCAATGATAAGCCGGCCGTCTGGGGCCACAACCCTGTCCAGACCTTTATGAACTGTTGTAACTAATGCGACGTTGCCGCCAAGACGGGCGGCTTGCCCTCTATCAACTCGAGCTACTGCGTTTTCTGTTTTTTCTGTCATAACGTTATTATAACACGCTGTCCAAGGGGGGAAAGCAGTAAGATTACAGCTTGATCCCCCGCTCCAACTGCTCATGCCCCGCAGCTTTTTGCCCCGAGACGGGGCTTGCAGGGTTCTACGGTTGGCACCTCGTACGTATCGGCCTAGCGTGCGCCCAGTGCTACAATAAATTTAAAAGTAACAATTAGAATAGGGGCTGCCATATGGACGACATCATCATAGTTACCACCAACGATTTGCCCGGCTACCGCGTAGACGCTGTGTACGGCGAAGTATTTGGCCTTATTGTACGCAGCCGTAACGTCTTTAGTAACATTGGCGCCAGCTTGCGCACGATTGTTGGCGGCGAGGTAAAAGGCTACACCAACTTGCTGTCCGATAGCCGCGAACACGCCCTCGCCCGTCTGCGCGAAGCAGCGGACAAAAAGGGCGCCAACGCCGTGCTGGCCATGCGCTTTGACAGCGGTGATATTGGCGGCATTATGAACGAGGTTGCGGCCTACGGCACCGCAGTACACGTCACCAAGTTATAAGATTTTCGGCTACTAAAAAAGGCGGTGGTTAAGGCCGCCCTACTTTAGCTTTTTTAGCGTGGGATGACGGTGATTTTGATCGTCAGTGCAAAGCCGCCGTATGGCGAGCTGGAGTCTTGGACGTACGCAAAATCTTCGTAATAACCTGGCGTTGCCGCGTTTGTTACCACGACATTGTAAGCAGCCGAGCTGCTGGCCGACGGGCTGGCCGTGGTCATGATCGCCCGGACTGGTGAGGTTTCCTTGTTGCTAAACGCATAGAAGGTAACTGTGCGGTTATCGGTGGTCTTTGCCGTAAACGGTCCGGTACTACAGCCAACAGGGATAGTTACGGATTCCACAAACGAGATGCCGGTGCTTGCGTAGGTCACTACCGGGCCCATTACAGTCTTGTCGCAGGGGTCGGGTGCGGGCGTTGGCAAGGGTGATAGGGTGGGATTTTGGGTGACTTCAACAGTAGTAGCAGCTGGTTGGTTGTTGCTCGATTGCTGGTGTGCAGGAGTGGTTGCTGGCGACTTTGGAGCGTCAGTAACAGGTGCCGGGGCGTTTGTTGCGGTGGTATTGTCGGCGAGTACCGGGCCGGCTTTTTGAGTCTGGGTAGCCGGCTTGGTTGGCGAAACGCTGTGCGGAGGCTGAGCATCACCCTGCACGGCTAACAGCACACTGGCGCTGAGGCCGAGCAGCAAAGCAACAGCAAGCAAAGCTTGGGTTTTACGAGATAGGGTTTTGAGACGGGACAAGGTGAACTTGGGCATGTCTTTAAATACTCCGTAATTGTTTACTTATGACATATATTAACATACTTGCGTTATTTTGTCTAATTATTTAGAGGTCTCAGCTCTTAAAGATAGTAATTGGTTTACCATCGTACTTATAAGATCTGTTTGTAAAAGTCGGTAAGATCCTGCATTACCGAATCGGGCACGCCTGGTTGCCTGCCCCATATGAGGGTTGACGGGGGTTCCTGATAGCGCGGTAGCCACTGTAGAGAGGCTTGGTAGTCTGCAACGTAATTGTCCATCCCCTGTGTCCAACAAGAGCGCGGCGGCACTGTTATCGTCATTTCGCCATCACTCTTTTGATACACAAAGGACGAGTAAGCGACAAATACCTGCTGGTGAACCGGCAGCATCCCTAACCCTTGCAGGTAGGCGGGGTATTCGTGCGTCAGCAAATGTTCAACCATGTTGGTGGGGTTAAAAAAGGTAACCTCTCCAGCGGAGGCGAGGCCCGCACCTACTTTTTGCATGGTGGGTACGTCGACAAAGTTAGCGTTGGCATATACAAATGGCGTGCGGAGCATGGCCTGGCGGCACTCCTGGTAGCGTTGCTCGCTTGCCAGGAAGTGGCGTGGGCCAAAAGCTTCACGTTCATACTCGAACCTTTTTGTAATATCCTGCAGTGTACCCGCTGTTTTGACTAAGTCAAGGATTTGCGCAATGCGTTTAGGATAGGCGGCTTCGTCGGCAAAACGCTCCCAAAAATTGGCGGCCGTTGGGCAGGCCCTGACGCACGCGCCAACGTATCGTTGCCAGTCCAAGACACAGCCGTCGTTGTCGACCATGGCTACAACGTCGACCGGCAGCTCTGGCACGATGGAATTGACGTAGCCGTTGCCGACTATTACACCGAGAGCGAGCGCATTTTCGCCGGTCGGCGATGGTGTGCGTACGGCGGCGTCCTCGATTGTGGCTGCAAAGTTGGCGTCGTTGGGAGCTATATAGGATAGAGCCGCGTAACTCCTCACATTAGGCAGCTGCGCCTGCAGCAAAGCGGCTCGCTCAAAAAGAGCGGCTGTTTGTTCGAGAGTATTAACAGAGCGGGGCACGGTTGCGTATAATAAAATATCTTGCTAAATAATGCAACTTACCGCGTATACACATGTCCTGTGTGTAATTTTTACAAAGTAGTTGACCGCTATGAAAAAAGTAGTACTATTCTTATAGTGCTCTATTTTATGTAGTACTTTACAAAAAGTAGCACCTGGTGGAATTCAAAAAATATAATCGCCGTGTTCGCACGGCGGAAGGTTTTGTTATGCCCGCGTTAACCGAAGCAGCTGCAAGCCCAGCAGCATTTGACCCAAATGTTATCAACTTTTTAGAGCTGCAAGTTCCCGCCCAGGCCCTGAGCCGGCTCACGTCCCACTTGTACCATCTAGACCAGGGCGCCTACCCCTTTTTAAACGATACGGCCAGAAGGTGGATGAACCCTAACCACGACCGCAGGCGTGCGCTCGATTGGTCGTTGCCGCGCCTGGCGCCTGCGGCAAGCGGCATAGTAATGGGCATGGCCGAAGGCGGCGTTGGTGCTGCACCGCAATTTAGCGAGGAGCAAGCGGCTCGAGCAAAAGCCGGTATGGGTGTACTGGCACCTTCCTGGCAGGTACGCGACCAACTTAAAACGGTGGGCGACGCCGACATGGCCGCGATCCTGGGCTTTGCGGGTAGTTCGCTGCTTCCCTTTGCCTCTGGCTTAGATATTTTTGATACCCGTATCCGCCAAAAGGCAGCCCCAGTCGTCAAAGCCGCCGAGCCATATGTGGCTGCCCTAACAAGCGGCGAGCAGGCCGGACCAAAGCAACAATTTACCCGCGAGGTAAGCACTGTGCTCGACCTTGTACGCGAGGCAGCAAGAAGTAACGCTGCCGCCGAGCAAAGAAAGGGCCTGCGCCGTGCCGACGTGGCTGCCGGTGTCGCCCACGCCGTCAACGTCGTTTTTTCCGACGCACAGCCAGCTCCCATGTTACGCCAACTAACAGAGAATATTATGGGACCGCAGCAGGCCGGGGTAAACATCAGCCCTAAAGTTTTAGAGATTGAGGCCGACTTGATTATCGCCTCGCTGTTGTCGGCACTGAAGCCGGAAGCTCGCGCGCCCTACAAAGAGTTGTGCACCGCCGCATTCCGCACAAGCGCCCTGAGCCGGCTGGGCCGCAGTGGGATTACCGCCTCGGCACTCGTGCCGAAGTGGGGGCTGCGGCGCATTGCAAAAAAGTTTAACGTTGCCCCAGAGTTGGCCGAAAATGCAGCCGTTATACACGAGACCCTGCGCCAACACTTGCCTGGAACAATACAGGCGTTGAGCGAGGTTCTGCCTGACAGCAGTGAGGCCACACGCGCAGCGTACGACCGGGTACGCCGAGCTCTGGACGTCCAACCGCACGCCGGCAGCGTTGCGCTGCGGGGGTAGGCCGCCTAGCCAGATAGAGGGGAATTGTAGGCGCTACGGACGTGAAGTTACAGGCGTGGGACCGTTTCTACCAGCTACGCCTAGGCGAGGCGTGCGGGGTAAGGCACTCTTTGCTCTTCTACATACCAGATGCCGCGCAATGCTAGGCTTGCCTGCGGGCTGCAGACCACCGGCAGGGGGACGCGAGCCTGGGTAAGGGTAAAATCCAGAGCTACCATGCCGGCGTCTTCGGTGGGCACCTCTGGCCATGAGTGCTCTCGCAGGGGCGTGGCGGCAGGCCAGCGTTGACCGTCAAAAGTCACCATGCCTTGGCAAAAAACACCAAGCACTCCGTGGTGGTCGCGAACTCTCCGGAGTACTACATTAGTAGTTTCCATGCATTGGCCTACACTTGGCAGTTTACCTGGCGCAGCAGGAGCCCAGTCAAATGTTCCTTGCCAACTACTTGCCAAATTTACAAGTTCATGTCGCTTCATATGTACTTTTATATCATCAAACTGTCTATAATTCAACCTTTGCCCTGTGGTGTTTTACAATTGGCGCGAGAAGTAGCTGGCTCTTTCATTTCGGTTGTGGTTGCGCGATACTTAAGGGTAATCAATGAGGAGTTGCAGGGATGAGTGAACCAAGGGGCCAAAAGAAACTTTCGAGCTTAGCAATAGGGGTAGTAGTGTTTGGTGTGGCGCTCGTGGTCGCCGGGGGTGGGTACCTGTACTGGCACGCCCACAAAGCCGCGCCTAAGGCAGCAGTTATCGACCCCTATGCCGGCTGGGTAAGCTACTGCGACACTCAAACCCATGGCTGTTTTAAGCATCCCGCGGCCTGGGAAGTTAAAACGCTCGGGGACAGTGGCAGTACTAATGCCAAAAGTGCGGTGAGAGTGACAAGCCCCGACCAAAAGGTCGCCGCAGCTTATGTAAGCCCCTGGAACAGCGTCAAGCCAAGCGGTCCGGCCGGATACTTTATTGCCGATGTGGCGGCACTGCCAAACCCACTTAACCGCCTGAGCCTGGTGGGCGGCATGCCCCTGGGCACCAACGCCCCGATGTATGCGCTGGTAGACAGCAGCCTTTTGCAAACCTACCCGCTCAAAGCCAACAGTATTGCCCAGCTCAGCCTGGACAGCGGGTTTGCCAACCCGGGCTCAACGGTCCGCAGCAACCTCACCGTAACTAACCCATATTTAGGCGCCGCGCCGCAACCCGACCGAGCCAAGGCCTGGTTTAGCTCAAACGACGGCAAGACTGCCCGGCTGATTATCCAGTCGTTTTATTACCGCTAGCGGCTGCTCCCTCCAAAACTACATCCCTATGTTGATATAACCACCAATATATTATGATGAACAGATGTCTGAATTTGATGTTGGGGGAGACGCAGAGCTGCAAGCGCGCTACCTCCGTTTGCACGAAAGACTAGGGCAACGCATTGGTGATGTTGTGCCGCGGCTGACGAGCCCCAAACAGCGTTCTACGCCCGTAGATCAGATCGTGGCTGATTGGACCTTTGCCCAGCTCGTGGATCGCACACCAGGGAGCGAAAGCCCTGACCTGCCGCCCGGTGCAGAAAAATGCCGGGACGATACCGTATTTGTGACCGTGGCCGAAAAACATCTGGACGACATTGTCAGCAAGCTCGACACCCCCTGGCGACTGTTTGCCCGGCCCACCAGGCTTGCCGGATACCCGGTTACCGAACTCCGCAGCCCGCGTGCAGAGCCGCTAGACCACTCTCTGTTGGTAGAAGGGTCTTTGTGGCACCGAGCTTACGCTGCCGCGATTGACGACGAGCGTGCGGTACTTATTTTTGCCCCCTACCAACGTTTTACGAAGCAGGGCGGTGTGCCTTTCCCGCTCGTCTATACCATTGGGCAGGTCGACCAGGCCACTACCCTGGCGGTGGCGAGCGAATTTAGTATGCTGGGGCCGCCTCCACCGGCTTGGGCGACGCGGTGGTAGATTATTCGGTACGAGCGGCTTGCAGCAAGACTAGGAGCTCATCGGCAGTTTCGGTAGCCATGAGCTGTTCGCGCAGCTCTTTGGCGCCGTCGAAGCCGTTGATATAAATCTTGCAAAATTTGTTGAGCGTGGCGATGCGGCGTTCGCCCTGTTGCCAGGTTTTTACAAACAGTTGTATGTGCGCCATAAACAGGTCGATGCGCTGCTGACGGGTAAAACCGGCCCACGGGCTGGTCGCCGCAAACACAAACGGGTCGTGGAAAACGCCGCGGCCGATCATGATGCCGTCCAACTGGTGGGTAGCGGCCAGGCTCTCGCCTTGCTGGCGGCTGAGTACGTCGCCGTTGCCTACCAGCAATGTTTGCGGCGCCAGCTGGTCGCGCAGCTTACGAATTTGGCCAATGCGGTCCCAGTCGGCCGGCGGTTCGCTAAGCTGTTTGGTGGTGCGCCCATGGATAGTTAACATGCTAAGGTTTTGCTGCAGCAACAGCTCGTGCCACGACAAATCTACCTCGCTAAATCCCAAACGCGTTTTAACGCTCACCGGCACCCGGCCGGCCGCACCCGCTTGGGTGGCTTTGATAATATCAACCGCCAGCTGGCGGTTATTAATGAGCGCGCTGCAGCAGCCGTTGTGCACCACTGCCTTTACCGGGCAACCCATGTTTATGTCGATACCAGCAAAGCCCATGTCTACGAGCTCCTGGGCAGTTTTGCGGTAATTTTCCAGCACTTTACCCCATATTTGGGCGATTACTGGCCCTTCCCCGGCAGTTTTTTGCAACTTTTTAATAAGCCGGGCCCGGCCGGGACTTTGCAGTCCGTCGACATTAACAAACTCGGTAAAAAATAGGTCGGGTCGGGCGCAGTCGGCCACCACCTGCCGGAAGACCGTGTCGGTCACATCGTCCATTGGGGCAAGGACGAAAAAGGGCCGGGGCAAACTGGTAAGTATGGATGTTTTAGGCATAGTTTCAGTCCACTATTGTATACTGCGGATCGTTATAAGTCTGTTCTATTGAATATTATTATAACACTTTTACTCCTTACTTTCTAGCATTACCGCTCTCTTTGCCGTCCTGCCTTACACGTTGCTCAACCCGGACCCAGCATCCCGTCCACTAAGGCACCTCGGAAGCGCCGAATATGCTATAAAAAGCATATTCGGTGACCCGCAAGTGCCGTGGGGACAGGATGCTGGGTTCCGGGTTGCTAGTTCTCGCAGCCAGGTTTGATTAACTATTGGGGTGATCATCCGATAATGGGCAGCGATGGTTCTGCGGCCGCGCTATCTGTTAGTATAGCGAGTATGCAGCGCGTAGTGATTATTGGTGGCGGTTTTGGAGGTTTGGCAGCGGCCTGCCTGCTCGGCCGCGCCGGCTACCAGGTGACCGTACTCGAAAAAAACGAGCAATTGGGCGGACGCATAGGCCAGCGTAAGGCCAAGGGCTTTACGTTCGACACCGGCCCCAGCTGGTATCTGATGCCCGACGTTTTTGAACATTTTTTTGAATTGCTGGGCGAACAGCCAGCCGACTATTTTATCCTTAAAAAACTCTCGCCCAGCTACCGCGTAACATTCCGGGGCAGTGGCGAGCAGCTGGACATTACCGGCAACTTAGAACTCGACGCAGCCACCTTTGACCATTTGGAACCGGGCGCGGGCCAGCAACTGCGTCGTTACCTGGCCCAGGCGGCCCGCACCTACCACCTGGCCACCGACCGCTTTTTGTATAAAAACTATAGCTCGGCTCGGGACCTGCTGGTGCCGGAGCTCCTCCGAACAGCGCTTAAACCGTCGTTTAGCGGCTCGCTGCACCGCTACGTTGGCCACTTCTTTAAGGATGAGCGTCTGCAAAAACTGGTGGAATACCCCATGGTCTTTTTAGGAGCCACGCCGTACCGCGCACCGGCGCTGTACAGCCTTATGAGTCACCTCGACCATACCCAAGGAGTGTTTTATCCGCAAGGCGGCATGTACGGGCTGGTGGAGGCGCTGTAGCCATTGGCAAAAAGTACGGCGTTAGCTATCGCACGAGCAGCGCGGCCAGCCAAATTATCGTACAAAACGGCGCGGCGACGGGTGTGGCGGTACATGGAAAAACCCTGCCGGCCGACCTGGTAATTAGCAATGCCGACCGCCACTTTAGCGAAACAGTCCTATTGCAGCCGCACGAGCGCGATCACACCCCGCGCTACTGGCGGTCGCGCACCGTGGCGCCTTCTGCACTGCTTATGTACCTGGGCGTGGGCCGGCGCTACCCCAACTTGGCCCATCACAACCTCCTGCTGGGCGGCAATTGGCGGCAGAATTTTGCCGAACTATACAAGCACGACAGCTTCCCGGCCAGCCCGTCGCTCTATGTATGCGCTCCGAGTAAAACAGACGCAAGCGTGGCGCCAAAAGGCTGCGAAAACCTGTTTGTGCTGGTGCCGGTGAGCGCCGGGCTCCGCTATTCGCCGGCCGAGCTGACGGCATTTGCGCGCCGCGTGCTCAGCACCGTCGAAACCGAGCTGCACCTACCCGGGTTACAAAAACAGCTGCGTTACCAGGAGTTATTTTGTGTTGACGATTTTGCGAGACGTTTTAATAGCTTCCAGGGCAGCGGACTGGGGCTGGCCCACACTTTGCGGCAAACGGCCCTGCTACGGCCCCGCAACTTTAGCAAAAAGGTGCGCGGCCTGTACTACGTGGGAGCAGATACCCAACCCGGCATTGGCCTACCCATGGCCTTAATTAGCGCCGAACTGTTAGCCAAACGGCTTACCTAAAAGCGGCGGGGGCGGCAAGGCGCTACTCCCAGCGAAAAAACTTGATAGCAATAACGTAAATAACAATAGTCCACACGCCCATAATTAATAGTTCTGAGCCAAGCTGGAACAAGGTTTTGCCTTCGGTGGTAATGGCCCGCACGCCGTTAACAAGCGGGACGACGGGCAAATAACCGGTTATTTTATCGAGCCAGTCGGGCATGAGAAAGCGCAAAAAGAATACTCCCATCATGGGCAAGGCCACCAGGTTCGCCAGGGGTGCCGACTGATTTTCGTTTTTGGCCCAGCCGCCAATGGCCAAACCAAATCCAAACATCAGCAAAATACCAAAGATCATAAAAACAATAAAACTCAGATAGTCGCCGCGCATGTTAAAGTGGAACACCAGCCGAGCGACCACAAACATAAGCGTGGTTGAGGCAAGGCCAATAAGCAAATACTCGAGGGCGGTGGCCAGCACCAGCTGCGAAGCTTTGAGCGGGGTAGCCCGCAAGCGGCGCAGGCGCCCGGTGCGCTTTTCGACCGGAAAGCCGTTGGCCATGCCAAAAATGCCGAGCGACACTGTGGTAAAGCCCAGCACGCTGGCAAATACATAGTCAAAAGATGTTAAGTGAGCTGTTTTGGTGGACTTTTGCTGCACCGTAAGCGGGTCGACGTTGCCGGTGAGCTTATAGTTGGTGCTCTCGAGCGACTGCTTGATGATGCCGGCCAGTGTCTGCCCGGTTTGCGGGTTAGACTCCTCGTAGTACACCACCACCTGCCCGGTGGGCACGCCGGTGTCGTTTGTCTGGCCAAACTCCTTGGGCAGTTCCAAAATGCTATCCAGGTCGCCCCGGCCCATGCGTTCTTTGGCTTGGTCGATTGAGGTGATGTTGTTATAAACTTTGAGCACCTTATTGTTTTTGGTGCTCGCTACAAACTGCTTGGCAAAAGCGGTGTCCGAATGGTTAATAATAGCCACGTCAAAATGGGCGCCGCCCGCCCTTTGGTTAAGCGCGCCAAATACCAGCAAAAACAGCAGCGGGAAGAGCATAGTAAAAAACAACGCCACTTTGTCGCGGACAAACCGGATAGACAGCGTCCGGCACAGCACGAGCACGGTGTAAATGTAGCGTTTCATGCTTCCCGTAACTCCTTGCCGGTGAGGTCGATAAACACATCTTCGAGGTTGGCCTGCTCGACATGCTGGGCCTTGGTAAAGCCGCGCTTAAGCAGGCTTTTAACCAAATTTTTGGGTGTGTCGAGCGCAATAATGGTGCCGTTATCCATAACCGCCACGCGGTCGCATAATAGCTCGGCTTCTTCCATGTAGTGGGTAGTGAGTATGACGGTAATGCCTTTTTTCTTGATGTGCTGCACCAGCGCCCATAAATGGCGGCGGGCCTGCGGGTCCAGGCCGGTAGTCGGCTCATCTAAAAACAGGATGAGCGGCGAGTTAACCAGCGCGGCGGCAATACTAAAGCGCTGCTGTTGGCCGCCAGACAGGTTCTCGACAAAGCTGCTGGCTTTATCGGTCAGCTCTACTTCCTGTAGCAGTGCCATGGGGTCAATGCTCACATTATAAATACCAGCAAATAAGCGTAGTTGCTCGGTGAGCTTGAGCCGGTCATAAAAGCTGGAGCTTTGCAGCTGGATACCGACCACTTGCTTGACCCGGGCCGGATCTTGTTGGACGTTAATACCGTTGAGCAGCACGCTGCCGTCGTCGATAGGGCGCAGGGCCTCGATCATTTCGAGGGTAGTAGTTTTGCCGGCACCATTGGGCCCGACAATCCCAAACACCTCCCCCTTAGCCACTTCAAAGCTAATGCCTTTAACGGCTTCTTGGCCGCCGTAACTTTTGCGTAGGCCTTTAACTTTAAGAATTGGTGTTGCCATTGCTTGTACTACTATACCAAATTCCGGGGCCTGAGGAGCCACACCTTAAAGATTAAACAAAAACAAAACGCCCCTTGCGGGACGTCTTGCTACTTTAAAAGCGGTTATTTCTTAAGCGGCGCGCTTAAGGGTCATAAAGCCGTTCTTTGGGTTTTGGCTGACGGTCATACCGGCTGGTAGCTCGTCGACAGCTTCTGGACGTTGGTCCTTGCTAAAGTAGTAAATGCGCTGCTTCTTGCCACCACGAAGTGTAACTTCTTTGGAGTTCAGGTAGTAAGTTACGCCCTTCGAGTTAGTTTGAGTGTATGCCATTGCTTGGATTTCCCCTCTCTTAGCGTTAGTAATGGTACCCCTAACATACTCTGTAGCATTTTCCTTTGTCAACCCCTGAAGATTGGGGTGGGATGCTAATGGCCCCTGACGGGAACCTGATTATAACTAACTCAATTTGCCGGGTAGCCCCTTGAAACGTATCGCGCTTATGTATTACACTACTCTCATACACAAAATAGTGATGGTAACTAGGAGGATGTCATGGAGTTCATGAATCGTGGTTCACAACCGGCAGCAGCCCGGGTAGCACCGAGCGGTGCCGTTCCGCCAGCAAGCGGCGGTAGCGGCAAGGTAAAAGCATGGAAGGGCAGCCCCAAGTGGCTGCGCGTTATGTGGATCGTCCTACTTTTTGCCGTCACAACGCTCATTGTTTCAATTGTTGCCCTTATGTACTTTGGCAATTCTAAAGAAGCCGACTACATCGACAACGGCAAAAACCAAGCGGTCTTCCTTACCAACGGCCAAGTTTACTTTGGTAAGGTAAAGACTATTACTAAGCAGTACATCGACCTGCGTGGTATTTACTACCTAAATGTTAACCAACAAGTACAGCCCGACCAAAAGAGCACCACTGCCGCTAGCCAAAACAGCAGCGTCACGCTCGTAAAACTGGGCTGTGAGCTGCACGGCCCTGTTGACCAAATGCTTATTAACCGCGACCAAGTCACCTTCTGGGAAAACCTCAAGGCCGACGGCCAGGTAACCACGGCAATTGGCGAGTGGATCAAGCAAAACCCGAACGGCCAACAATGCGCCAAGCCTTCCACGAGCACCACACCGGCAACAACTAACACCAAACAGTAGTAAGCCGTACCGCACTTTAAGCGGGACCCTTACTAACCCCTCCACGCGAGGGGTTAGTTTTTTGTATTCTCTTAAGACGCACAAACCACACTACCGCCCCTTCCCCTGCCGGAAACGGTGCGCTAATTGGTATTTTCTTAGCCGCCAAGGCCCTAGTAAATGCAGAGTAAGGCTAAATAACAAAGCCACGGGGTGCAACTCTCTGTTGAAGAAAAGCGTGGGCGGTCCAGCCTCCTGCCCACTTGGGGGACTGTGTAGCCGGAAGAAAATAAAAACGCACCCTGTACCACAGGGATGCGATTTTATTTTCGCGCCGCGCGGAACGCGCCCCCAAGTGGGCGGGAGGTTGGACCGCAAATTATCTAAATAAGTAAAAAGGGTGTTTAGGGACTGAGGCTAAGAGCAAACTCTAGGCAAACAAGCTACTTAGACAAGTACCCCAGCAAGCGGCCCAGTGCAAAACGCAAAATCGTAAGCCCTAAAAACAGGACGCTTAACACCTCGGCAATGCCCGCCAGGTCGGGCGACCAACGCGGCGTGGCAAAACTAAAGCGGTAGATGTCGGCAGGAATTTCCTTGGCCACCGTGCCATGGTCTTTTACATATTGCTCGATACATGGCACCCGCGGCCCGCCGGAAAAACTAGACGGGTATAGCTGCTCGCAGTGCTGCTGGGCATCGGTGTAAATTTGGGTGTTAACGGCGTCGGCACGGGCCTGCTCGGCCTTACGAAGGCGCTCGTAGGTGTATTTAAGCTGGATGGGCGGGTAGACGGTGCCGTTGTCGCGGCTCAAGTCTGTGTTCATATGGGCATTAACATAGGCTCGCAAATCCTGCAGCGCCTTTTCGACATTGCCGTTGTCTTTGTCGGCCTGGTAGACGTTGTCGCGGAGCTTAATCATCTGCAAATTATTGGCCCGCAAAGACACAGCGCACACCCCAGCAAACAGCATGCACAACACCAAAAAATACCACGTTTTCACCGGACGGAGGCGCGTTAAGAGGTGATGGAGCTGGCGCTTAGTTATCATATTTGTTTGCCTGTTATGCTTTTATCAGTGTAGCATAGGACTATGTACCCGTCGCCAGTGGTCTATAATGTTGCCTATTGCCAGGCGTGGGCGGCTCACCTGTGCTGGCCTACCGCTGGCAACCAACCAAAGGCTTAAGGAGTCCGGTTTATGCATGTATACTTTTCGGGAATTGGCGGGTCGGGCTTAAGTTCGCTGGCGCTCATGGCCAAGCAAACCGGTTTTACGGTGTCAGGTTCCGACAAGCAGGATAATCACTATGTCCATTACCTTAAAGAACAGGGTGTAAGTGACATTCACGAGGGCCAAACGTGGGAGCAAATTGAGGCGGTGCACGCCAAAAATCCCATCGACTGGCTGGTGTACACCTCTGCCCTGTCCATGGAAAATCCAGACGCCCCAGAGCTGCGATTTTGCCAAGAAAAAGGCATACGGGCTACCAAACGCGACGAATTTTTGAGCTTTTTCTTAAATGAACAAAAACTCAAAATGATTGCCATTGCCGGCACACACGGTAAAACCACCACCACGGCCATGGCTGTGTGGCTGTTTAAACAGCTGGACATACCTATTAGCTACAACCTGGCCGGCAGCATTAGCTTTGGCGACTCGGCGCAGTTTAGCAAAGACAGTACCTACTTTGTGTATGAGGCAGATGAATTTGACCGCAACTTTTTGGCCTTTCACCCTTACTTAAGCCTTATTAGCGGCATAGATTGGGATCATCCCGACATTTATCCGAGCCGCGAGAATTATTACGCTGCCTTTCGGACGTTTTTGGACCAAAGCGAGGCGGCGGTGCTGTGGGATAGCGACGCCGCCCGCCTGCAGCTAGCCCCAGCAGACCACCAAACCGTGCTGGACGATGACGACCGCGATATTAACGAGCAGCTGCACCTCTCGGGCCTCGTTAACCGTTTGGATGCTTGGCTGGTCGCCCACGCCGTGCACCAACTGACAGGCAAGCCGCTGGCAGAACTACTTGTCCACCTCAATAAATTCCCTGGTGTGGGCCGCCGTTTTGAGCAGCTGGCCCCTGGCCTGGTTACTGACTATGCTCACACCGCACCTAAAATTCGTGGCGCCTTGCAGGCTGCCTACGAAACAGCCGGCGACAATGTGGTTGTGGTGTACGAGGGCCTGCACAACACTCGCCAGCACTTTATGAAGGACGAGCTTAAACATCTGTTTGACAGCGTTGAGAAGCTCTACGTAGTACCCAGTTACCTAGCCCGCGAGGATCCTAACTTGCCGTTGCTCTCGCCCAAGGATCTTATTGGGCTGCTTGGGCCCGACTCCCAAGCGCACGCCTTGCCCGCCCAGTTAAACGACGAGCTCGAAGCCACCATCAGGCGTGAACTTGGCAAGAAAAATCTGGTACTGTGTATTTCTGCTGGTAGCGGCGGAAGTTTGGACGAATGGCTGCGCCAAAGATTTTAGCCCGGGGTTAGCTCTACAAAAACGCCGCGCTTAAAAAGGCGAACAATAATATAGCGACACCGACCCACACTACTGGGTTGAGTGCCGTACTTACGAGTTGGCTGCGCCCTTCGAGCAGGTGCTGCGAATCAACCTGATTGCTGGGGAGCGTGTAGGGTGGGTTGACCTTTCCGCTGGGAAGCGCGGGGTTGTGGGATGCCATGAGGGCCTGGTAGCCAGCGTCGTCGTAGGGATTTTGGGCGGCAGCTGCTTGAGCCTGAGCCACCCGGTAGGCTGCGGCTTCGGCCTGTTTTTCTTCGTGGTAGGCCCGCCCGTGCTCAATCGCACCTTCGACCACGCGGCCGTCTTTATCCACCACTTCGTCGTACCAACTGCGCTCCAGGCGCTGGCCGGGCGCCAGGCCGTCGGCGGCGACTCTTTCGGTTTGTAAGGCGGCTGCTTGTTCGGCTGCCAGGGCACGTTGTTGGCGCAAGCGCTCTACCTCGGCGGCAGTGGTGTTATTTTCATGTACCGCCTGTTGCTGGGTGGCAGTAACTTGCTCTAGATGCTGACCCTGGGCGCGTACCTGTTGGTGTAAACGCTGGGTGTCGGCATTTTGCTGGGCATGCTGCTGTTGCATTTCGTAGAAGGACTCTTGGTTTTCGCGGAACTGCCGGTTGAATTTTTGATTAAACCAGCCAGTGAGGGCGACGGTTAATATCTGGGCAGGAGTCTTAGCCCGACGCGGAGTGTAAAATTCGTTGCCTGCGTCTGACGAACCCGTTTCGCTTGCCTGCTCCACCGCCGGGCTGCTGGACGGCGCGGCTTCAACAGGAGTGGGGGCGTGCTGCTGCCAGGCGACTATGGGCTCCTCGGGCTGCTCGGCGGCGGCCGCAAAGTGGGCTTCGGGCGCGGCTTCGTCTCTGCTAAAAAAGGCAACCTCCGGAGCGGACGCAGAGCGCGCATTTGGCGGGTGGGCGGCGGGGATTATCATATCTTCAACATTGTCAAAACTAGACGTAACCTCCGGAGCGGGCGGCGGTTTAAGCCAAGGCAGCGGCGAGATTGGTGCGGGAGTGTCCTCCCCTTCATCATCGTCTTCTTCGTCATCATGCTTGGTTTCGGCATGAGCGATAATTTGCTCGAGCGTTTCTGTGTGGCGGGGCTGCTCGGCAGGCGCGGGCTCAGCGCGTGCTTCAACGCGTAGAATAGAGGGGCTCAGCGTGGGCAATTCGACTTTTTCTTTGGGCGGCACAAATGACTCGGCCTTTTTGAGGTCTAAAATCTTAGCCAGCGGCCGGATTGGAGCCTTGGCTTTAGGTTTGTCTTTATCGTCATCGTCGAGTGGTGTGCGTTCCATAGTACTTCTTTAGTATAGCTGGCTAGCGGTTGTCGCCCTCGCCTTTTTGGGTGCCCCGCGCCTTGCGGCTGGCCAGTTTTTCTAGATTTTGCTGCATGAGGTCATCGAGTGACAGGCCCAGCTCGCGGGCCAACACGGCAATGTACCATATAACATCGGCGAGTTCTTTGCCCAGTTCGGCTCGGTCTTCGGGGGTAATAACGCCGTCTTTGTAGGCCACGATTTTCTTCCACTTTTCCAGCACCTCGCCCGCTTCGCCGGCAACGCCCATAGCTAAGATGGTTTGGTTCATGATCGGGTCGGGATGGCGAACAAGGGTAGTGAGGGCCCGCTTTTGGTATTCGTCAAATGTCATAGTGCTCATAACTTAAATGATCCTCCCGTTTTCGTCGAGCGTTACCGCGCCCGGACGCAATGTTTTAAGCCCGCCGTCGCTTTCGAGGCGCACCACGGTGGAAGGCGGGCGGTTATTGCGATCGCCGCCATCAACATAAAAATCGACGGCACCGTTAAAATAATCTTGCGCTTCGCCAACGTTGCCGGCGGGCGTTTGGCCGGGGTGGTTGGCGCTGGTGGTTACCAGCGGGCCGGTGAGCAGCAGCAGGGCCTGTAACGCCGGGTCTTTGGGAATCCGCACCGCCAGCGAGCCGACGTTTTGGTCGAGGTAGTCGAGCGACTCTGGTGCGGGCACTACCACACTTATGGGGTTAGGCCACAAATGCGCCAGTTGGGCCAGTATAGCGGCGTCTAGCCCCAGGTCGATAAGCTGCTGGATGCTGGCGGCGATGACCGTGCCGGGCTTTTGCTCGCGGTCTTTGAGCGCATACAGGCGCGCTACCGACGCCGCCTGCCGGGCCGGAGTAACCAAGCCGTAGATAGTGTCGGTGGGGAGGACGCCCACCGCGCCCTTCTGAAACAAGTCAGTGAGCTGGGGGTCAGCAAGCGAAGTAAGGATAATCATAGCGATAAATTAAGCGGGCTGCGTGGTGAGGTAGATAATAATTGCTAAAGCGCTGAGCAGTAACATGACAAACACCGTAAGGGTAATGAGCACCACAGGAGCGCCAGCGGGTTTGCCTGCCGGCTTGGCGGGTTTTTGGGTGGCAGTGTCTGGGGGCGCGGCAGGGGCGGCGGGCTGAGGATTGGCCATGCCGGCGTCGATTTCTTCTGGGGCCAGCTGTACGGGCATAGCTTCGGCAGGAGCGGCTATAAACGGTGACGGCGCAGCCGCAACCGGTGGCGCGGGTGCCGGCGCCGGTGCGGGGCCTGCCGGCGCACCTGCCGGGCGGGGCGGCGCAGCAATATCCATTACCGGTCTAGGTGGCGTTTGTGGGTTCATACAAGTACGTTATGGCTTATTATAGCACGTCTGCCAGATGGTAACAGCCGTGGGACCGGCCCACCAGGCCTTCGGCCGCTAAGTCGGCTAGTACCGATTCCAGCCGTTCGTCAGCAATACTGCTGCGCAGCGCGGCCAGCGTGGCTGGCTGGCCGCCTAAAATTTTGAGCACTTGGCCGCGTATCTGCCGCCTCGAACCCTCAAAACGAGACTGCTTGGTGTAGTGTTTACTTAACGTGTTAAGGTTGCCGACTGTTTGTTTGAGGTGGCTGCCGTAATCCATAAGCGCCCAGTACCAGGTGCGGGCATCGTCTGGTAGGGTGCGGGCTACTAAATCGAGAATGTCTTTATCGGCCACCGCCTGCTGGCCGGCAAAAAAGTGGTAGATAAACACGGTGCGAATGTTTGTTTCTATAAACACCACCGGCTTGTTGTAGGCATACGCCAGCACCGCGCCCGCGGTGTTTGGGCCAATGCCGGGCAGTGCCACCAGTCCCCTGGCGGTTTGCGGCAATTGGCCGCCATGTGTGGCAGCCACCGCTTGGGCGCACTGCCACAAAAACTTGGCGCGGCGATTGTAACCAAGCCCACTCCACGCCTGCAAAACCTCAGCCAAAGAAGCGCGCGCCAACGCTGTCAACGACGGGAACTGCCGCGTAAACGCCGCAAACTTCGGCACAACCCGCCCTACCTGCGTTTGCTGCAGCATAACCTCAGAAACCAGGATTTTATAAGGGTCAAATACGCCGCCCGGCTCCGGCAAACGCCACGGCAAATCATGCCGGCCGCTAAGCTGGTAGTACTGTAGCACCGTTTGCCTAAATTCCTCCACTTGCTGGTCGTCCATACCTCCAGCATACCGCACGGGCAAGACTTTATTTTACCAGAAATTTGCCCTCAGCTCGCCCTTGTGTTACTTTTATGGCTATTGTATTAGTGAGTGGGATCTAAAGAGAGGTGTTACAACATGAGTGGACCTGGTGAAGCTGTGCGGGGTGGAAATCTTTATAACGATGCTGGGATGTCTAGCCCTTTTGCCACTGCGGCAGCCACGGAAGTGGGCCCGGATGGGTTCGTAGGTGACGCGCCAAACGTTCACCCCGGCCATGTTGATGCTGGCCATCAGGGCCCAGACTTTGCCTTGCCAGGTGCTGTATACGGACCTGCCGCAGGCGAAGTTGCCGCACCTGCTGAACCCACAGCTGTAGAGCCTGAAGCCCAAACCTCATACCCCCATGCGCTCGCTGCCGAAGCACCCGTAGCCGAGTCTACTGGGGCAGCTACCGCCGAAGCTGCTGACGCCGAGACGCCAGCCAGCGGGCCTGGCGCAACTGCTGCTGACGAAACAGTAGACTCAACAGAGTTTGCAGACGTAGAGTCTCACGACACATCATCTGATGCTGTTGACCCAGCCGCTGTAGAGGCCGACGACGTCGACCCGGCGCCCGCAGAAGCAACCGCAGCCGATGAGTTAACCACGGACGCAGCTCCAGCCGAGGTCAACGACCAGGTAACCCCTGGCGACGCAGCCGGCGAAACCACAGCTACCGACGCCGATACTCATACACAAGAACCAACTGTAGCCCCTGAAGCAGATGACCCATCTGCAGATACAGCCGCAGAAGAAACTCCACAAGCCGACGCCGAAGCTGCAACAGAAGCAGTTGCAGCCCCTGAAGCAGACACTGAAGCCACAACGGAAGAAGCTGCCGACGCAGACGATGCCGCCACGGGCATAGATGAAGCTGGGCGCGACGACCTCACCGACGACCACACCGGCGAAACTGTAGCTACTGAAGTAGACGACGATCCTGCTGACGACGACCATGAAGAGCCTGCTACTGCCGACCTGGGTGCCCCCAAAACTGAAGGCACAGAAGTTGAACCGCCCGCAGACGACGAAAACCACGAAGCAGAAGCTAACTCCGCTAACGATACTCCTGAGGATGACACCGTCGTTGTGCCCGCCGCAGAAACAACCGCAGCCGATGAGTTAACCACGGACAACGCTCCGGCCGAAGGCCAACCTAGCGAAAAGGACGAACAGAACGACCAGATTACCACCGGCGATGAAGGTGAGTCAGAAACTGCTGGCCTCGCAGAGCCTGCAGAACACGCCGTAACAGAGGACGACCCTACCCAGAGTACTACTGCCCTAACAGAAGGTGACGTCGAGCCCGAGGCAGCAGCCGAAGACCCCCGTGACCACGAATTGTCTGGTCCCGCTGCTCTCGCCACTGTTCCTGCCTTAGTGGCTGGCGCCGCCTTGGCCCGCCCCGGCGGTGACCGAACTGTTACACATAACCCCGACCGTACAGGCGTTGCTATCTCCGGGACGTCCAGGCTAACCGAACCTGGCGCAGTAGAACCAACAGCACCTCCCGCCGAAACCGAACGAACAGATGAAACTGGCATAGCAGTTCCCGCTGCGGCTGTTGCAGTAGCAGGCTTGCGGGCTGCAGTTAAACGGCGTAAAGACGGCTTTTTGGTACGCTCACGGGCCGACATCTGGTTCCCGGCTACCATTGCGTTAGCCGGTCTTGCAGCACTGGGTGTAACTGCATTCATACACCACGTGTGGCCCTTCAACCACCAGCCTGTCTCTGGTGGCGGCATGCATCCCTTCGTGCCGGGCGGCGGTAGCCGTACCGCGCCACCTACCGAACTTCCCGGCGGGTCTGGCGGTGGCTCTGCCCCGCACCCTACCAGCCAGGTTGACCACGTAACAATCGGCGGTTACGACGCTAATATTGACCCCGCCTCGCACCTCCACCCCGGCACGCCGAGCGCTATGGTTTACGACTACGCTTTGCAGCACGGCGTACGTCTTACCGACACTAACAACGGCCCTGCTGTTGACATATACAGCAAAACCTTCAACGATGCCGTACAGCGCTTTGACGCCGCTAACGGGCTGACGCCGGCGAGTGCCAGAAGAATCGCCGACGGCACCCCGTTCTCGATTAGTGTCGACATGCTCATTGGAAAGACTTCCTAGAAAAGCGGCCGCCTAAGGAGCTAGGCAACCGCTAGAACAATACAGCGCGGGCCGCTACTGGCCCGCGCTAAAGCCGTAAGTATTGATCACGTCAGTAATTTTGTGGGCGGTTTGTACGCCGTAAACTCCCACTACATAATCGGCAACTTGCGAGCCATTAACAACACGGTAAACTGCCGCGTCATCACCGAGCCAACGCACAGGGTAGGCTACGCCGTCTTGCAGCTGCACGAGCGAATCTTTGCTACCAGCGATGTCGTAACGCGTGAGGATACCCAGACTGCCGCGGTTATCGATCCACAAGCTTTGGGTATTAGCCGCATTATTAATATAGCCACGGGTGGTGTACACCGCCGGGGCGTTGCCCTGAGCGTGCGCACCGCTCGCCAGGTTATAGCTGAGCCAACCGTCGGCAACCTGGAGAGTAAGCGTGCTGTAGTCGGTGCGATACACGCCCCACACTTCTGTATCCACGGCCGACTGCTTGGCAGTGCCGTCGGCATTAATTTTATACAAGCCGGGGTGCACGGTAGCATCGCTGTCGCTGGCGGTAATGACGTAAAAAATGCTGTTTTGGGCACCAAACACAGTGGTAAAGTGCGGCGCAGTGGCCAGCTGCAGCCGGATATTGTCGGTGTCGTCGTAGCTGATGATGCTGTAGTTGCTTACGGCCTGGGTTTTGGCCTCCGGCGTGACCTGCTCAAATACCAGGCGGGTGCCGATCCAATCGATGAGTTGGATCTGCTGGGCATGGGCCACGGTCACAGCACTGCCGTCGTTGATGTTGATAATAGTCAACGTGTTGAGTAAATAGCCGTCGGCGTCGCGCTGGTTGTCGCGGGTCGATACGAGGGCCGCGTGCGAGCCATCTGGGCTGGTTACCAGCGATATATTAGAATTTTCGGTGCCGGTGCCCGCCAGCAAAACTTTTTTATTTTGCCCGTCTATGTCGCTGCTGTACACGTCGTAAGTGGCCTGCTTGGTGACAAATACCGTCCTACGCGAAGTTACCAGCTGCACATCCGTCGGCTCTGCCTTGAGCGCCTTAATGGTCAGGGGCTCGTTGCGGTAGCCAGATTTAGCGACGGTGGCACTGACATCGCCTGTTTGCACGGTGGGGATGGTGAGCACTGCTTTGCCGTTTTTATCAGATACCGCCAGGGCGTCGCCGGAGCTCACCTCGGCACCTTGCAGGGCCTGGCCGGTAATGTAATCGTGGACGGTAACAATGTATTGCACGCCAACCGACCGCAAATCGAACTCGCCCAACGGATTACTGCCCCAGCCGAGCATTACCTGCTTGGTAATAGACGCAAAACCCGGTTCGGTTATAGATAGCTGCTTGGGACCCAGGGTGAGCCCGCTGACCGAGGCCTTGCCGCGCTGATCGGTTTGGGCCGTTAGGCCGCCAATGGTCATGTGTATACCTTTGAGCGGTTGCCCGCTGGTGTTGTCGAGTACCACCACCGACGCCCCAACCCGGACTCCAGCCTTATTAAGCACCGCATAGCGTACCGACGGCATGGCGCCGGCAGCGCCCAACCCGCCAAGCAAAACCAAAATCGTAAACCACCGCAGTAACGAGTGGCGCCACCAAAAGGCAAATCCGCGCCCCATACTGCGCCAAAAACCGCGTTTTTGAGGAACCGCGGGCTTAATGGCGTTTATTTTGTCCTCGGCGGTTAGTAAATCGTCGCTTTCGTGCCGCACAATGTCGTCGACCGCCTGGTTGGTAGAGGCATCGTCGATAACGGCCGACGTAGGCTGCGCAACTGGCTCGAGTTCATCCGCTGCCGGGGCTGGCTCGGTCGCTGCGGCGTCCGCATCTTGGGCGTCAACTACAGTCTCTGGCTGTTCGGCCGGTACCTCCGGCCCTTCGCCCACCTTGTCCGGTTCGGACGCTGGTTGGTCTGGCACTTGTTAGCCTCCGTAACCACCAAAGCCGTAACCGCGGTTGGCGTAGTTGGGCTTATAGTAGTCACTGGTTTTAAGCGAAGCATCTAAGTTGCCGTTTATGCCGGCGGCGGGCAAAATGTGCATTTCGCTGCCCTTTTTAGTGATCAGGACGTAGTCGTCGGTAAACCACCCATACACGTTGTAGTCTTCCGAGGCGCCGATTTGCTTGCCATTGGCCCCGTTTTCGTCACCGACAAACATGGTGTTTTTGCCGTCGCGGAAGTCACTCCACAAAGTCTTGCTGCCAGAGGGCGAAACCACGTAGGTGTTGTAAGTCCCCTGGAAAAACTGATCGCTGGTGAGCGTTGCTGCCGTCACTTTGCCGTTGCTGTACTCGTCGTAACTATCTTTGCCATCTGTTCCCTGGTAATGAATATATAGATCCCCAAAATCAGCCAGCCGAAGATCGAGGTTAAAATAACTGTAGCCGCTCGGGTGAGGATAGCTTTTAACCACTTTTTTCTGCGAAGCATCGGCCTTAATGCTGTTGAGGGCCGCCGACTTGCCATCCAGCTTTGACTGACCGTAGGAGTTGGCGTCTAGGCCCATGGTGTAGAGTACTTGGTCGCCGATGAGATATGCGCTGCCCAAAAACTGGTCGGCATAGGAGGTTTGGTCGCCCTCGGCAGTGGTTTCGTCGAGGAGGGTAATCTTTTGGGCTGATGCCGAATAGCTTTTAAGCGCCTGCCGCTTTGGCTGCCAAATGTCGACTTTCGAGCGATTAACGGTGTATACAAAGCGGTCGCCGCTCCAGCCCACTACCCCAAAGTCGGCATCGCCTTCGTCCATGGTCGTGAGTTTGTCGGTCGAGGTGTCGATAAGAAACAGCTTGGCGTGGTCGCCGCCGTCGCGCTTAGACTGCAGGGCAATATACTTCCAGTCGCGTGAGGCCAATAAAATGGTACTAAAGCGATCTTCTTTGCCGGTGCCGGGCAGCACGGTTTGACGGTTGCCGCCGTCGAGGTCGGATTTAACCACGTCGAGTTGGCCGCTGGCGTTAGACAAGAAGTATAGTTTGCCAGCCGGTGTAATTTGGAAGGTGTTGCCCGCGACTTCGTCGGCCGTTACCTGGATCGTTATGTCGCCCGCATTAAAGCCGCTGCCGCTTAAGGTTGCTTTAACGGTTTTTTGAGTCGGTGGCAGCACGATAACGACCTTACCGTTTTTATCGGTTTTGGCCTCGGTACCAGAGGCTTTGATGCTCACATTTGCTGCTGACTGACGGCTAATTTTGTTGACCACTGTAATGGGCACCGGGCGGCCAGTGGCCTTAACCGACACCTGCAAGGCTTGCTTGGGCCGGGCGAGCGGCACGGTTACGCTGCGTGTTGTCGTGGTGTAGTACTTTTTGTTTACCTGGAGGCTCGCAGGGCCGACGCGCAGGCGCACCGTTGCCTGGCCACGGTTGTCGGTGGTGGCAGTGACGCCGCCAAGATTCACAACCGCGCTAGAAACCGGCTTGCTGGTTTCGGCGTCTACCACCAGCACGGGGAAGGATTGCTTAACAAAAATTCCGGCCACCGCATAGCGGGTGGACGGTACCGCAGCGAGCAGGCCAACAAACACAACCAACGCCACCGGAATGGTGACTTTTTTGTGGCACATAAGCCAGCACCACAGGCCGTGGCCACCCATTTTGCCCGTTTTTGCGCCGCTTGAGCCTTCAGGAGCTTCGGCGGCTTGGTCGGCATCAACGGCTTTTTCTGAGTTTGTTTCCCCGTCCTTTTCGGCGGCGGTTTCTTCGGCCGCAGCGGTATTATCTTCCAACTTTTCTTCCGGTTCTTCGGTTTGTTTTGTTTCCTGCTTGTGTGTCATGGCGTGCCCGCTCCTTCTTTTATGTTCAGTGTACAGGGCGGCGGAGTGGTATACAATACGCTCCATGCTTGCAAGTGATATATCTGTAAAAAAGGCGGCGGCGCACCTCGCTGCCCACGACCCGGTGCTGGCCAAAGTTATAAAAGTTACCGGGCCATGCACCATACGTCCACACAAAAATTATTATCAGGAACTGGTCGACAGCATTATTAGCCAGCAGCTGAGCGTCAAGGCCGCGGCAACTATTTTTGGTAGGTTTAAGGCCCTGTTTGGCGGCGAGTTCCCTTCGCCCCAACAAATTTTAGCCAAAAGTGTTGACGAACTGCGTAGAGTGGGATTGTCGCGCGGCAAGGCTACTTACGTACGTGACCTTGCCCAGCATGTGCTCGACGGCAGGGTAACTTTCGATGATCTCGACACGCTCAGTAACGACCAGGTGATTGCTAAACTCGTAGCCGTTAAAGGCATTGGCGAGTGGACCGCCCATATGTTTTTGATGTTTTGCATGGGCCGCCTTGACGTTTTAGCCCATGGCGATTTGGGCATTAAAAACGGCGTGCAAAGGTTGTACGGCCTGGAGCACCAACCGTCGGCCCAAGAAGTTATCGATATCGCCAAGCAGCACAATTGGCATCCGTACGAATCGGTTGCCTGCTGGTATATATGGCAGTCACTCGACAACCTGCCGGGCAGCGAGCCAAAAGCCGGGCTATAGCTGGGACTGTGCTTGTTGCAGTGCTAGTAAGTCGCGGCGAACGCCGGCTTTGGTCATGGCCAGGGCGGTAGCAAGGTCTTGCCAGGCAAACTCGCTATGTTCTTCGGACAGTATGACGTCGGTTTGAGAGGTTTTACGCCAAAACACCACGCCTTTTACTTCGTGGGCCGCGGTATCGCCGCCGCGCATAAAGGTAAAGACATTCAGCGGGCGTACTACCTGTAAATCGGTAATGCCCGTTTCTTCGGCCACTTCGCGCTTAAGGCCGTCTTCGAACGACTCAAACTGGTTGAGCCGCCCGCCGGCCCCTTCCCAAATCTCACCCCCGGGCAAATGGCCGCGCCGCTTGAGCAGTAAAATTTTGCCGTCCGCGGCCTCTATAATGGCGCAGGCCGCCACCTGAAATATTCCCTCGCTCATGGCTGGGCGCCTGCGTTAGACGAGCCGGGCGCCGGTGCGGCCGTTACCACGCGGGTGGTTTTGCCCTCGACTACAAACGCTTGGTTGTCGTTAAGCACTACAAGGCTGGGGTCGGGCTGGCGGCTGGCCATAAGGCTGGCCATAATAGGGCCGTATTTGGGGTTATCGGCGTGGGGCACCAGGTAATGCGGGGTGAGGTTGAGCCCCTCCCACACCACGGTTTCGGCAAATTCGGGGTTATCGGCCAGCTCTATGCCGTGCAAATCGGTGCCGGCTACACAGGCGCCAGCGCTTTCGCCGGCGTACACCACGCCTTGCCGCAAAACTTCGGCAATAATTTTATCAAAGCCACTGCGTGCCATGGCCTCGCGCAAGCAAAAGGTGTTGCCGCCCATCACCCACAACAAATCAAACTGGTAAAGTTTTTGGCCCAGTTTGGCGGCGTTTTTATACTCATGTAAGTCAACCACTTGCACCTTAAAACCGAGCTGGCGCAAAACGTCTTCTATTTCGCGAGTCTTGACCCGCCGGGCGCGGGGTGCAAAGTAATCTTCGGCGTTGGGGATGATCGCCACCTGCGTGGCGCTGGGCTGCTTGCCTACCAGCTCGACTAACGCAGAAAGGTCCGGGATGCGGTAAGAGCTTAGATATAGCTTCATTGAGCGGCCTCTACCATTTTGTAAAGCGGCGGTTTAATGAGTTCGTACAGCAGCTGGTGGCCAGCGCTGTTGGGATGTAGTTGGTCGGGGTGCAGCAGCGTCTCGCCGGCGTCTAAACGCTCCTTAAAGGCTTCGTACACCGCTACCATTGGCACGTTATGCGTTTGAGCAAACTTGCGCAGCACCTGCTCGAACTGCCAAATGCGGTCATTGTTGTAGATGTAAGCGCCCGCTGTCCGGTCGATAACTGGAGTGAGGCCAACTAACAAGACGTGCGGGGTGAGGTTGGTGGCGGTTTTGTACAGCTGTTGCAAATCCTCGGCGTAGCGCTCGGGGGTCGAAAACGGCTCGCCGCGCTCAATAACCGAATCGTTGATACCAATCGCCAGCACCAACACAAAGTCGGTCCGTCCTCCCCAGTTGTCGCGCCGGTTGTTAGTTTCGCTCGCCAAACGGCCTGCCAAATGAGCAGTCGTATCGCCCGAAAAGCCCAGGTTGTACACCGACGGCAGGTTGGCGCTCGGGTCCGCGCCGTCATCTCGCAAATAGTCGCGCACTAGGCGCGTTGCCCAACCGCCCTCGGGGTCGTAGACGCCATACGTTATGCTGTCGCCAAAAAGTAATATGCGTACTGTCATAGCGCCATTCTATACGGCTGCGCCGGCTACGTCTATTGTGCAGCGCGGCATTTTAGACGCCGGGCGGCCGCGCCTGATTGCTACCAGCTTAATCCTTGACTTGGTCGAAGTACGCAAATGTCACGCTACCGCTCAGTTCTATGGGTGGGTCAAGAGGTGCTTCGGTGTGGGCGGCTTGCAACATAGCAACCGAAGCATACGGCTTGATACCTGGCGCTGTAGAGACGGTAACGTGCGGCACGCCGTAGGTATCTGGCAGTCCGTGCGTTTGCACCCGGCAAGCCTGAGCGTTGTCGTTGTGCGCCACAGCGTAAGCGGTTATGGTGTGCCGCTGGCCAATAAGCGCCTGGACCGCGTGGTGCGGCACGCCGTAGCGCAGAGTAACGTGGTGGTAATACTCATGTTGGTAACGGGCAGGCACCGCCGTGCGCAGCCGGGCGGCCGAAGTTTTATCTAATACAAACCACAAGATACCCAGGCGCTCGCTCATACGCGCCCCCTACGCTGCACGGCTATGACTTTTGAGCCACGCGGCAATTATCGGCACATCAAGGTGATCGGTGGCTGTCTTAACAGCAAAATCCTCTAGTTCACCGGGCTTGGCAACAAACAGTACATCGTTAAGCCGCAAAAAGGTGAGCCCAGAGAGCATTGCCGTACGCTTATTACCATCTATAAATGGGTGATCGGCCACAATACCGCGAATGATCGCTGCTGCTTTTTCGTGGAGCGTCGGGTACAGTTCCTCGCCAAAAACGCTTTGCGTCTGTGTGGCGATCGCCGACTCCAGGCGGCCTAGATCGCGAAGCTCAGTCGCACCACCAGTACTCTCGATTACAATCGTATGGATTTCGAGTAAGTGCTCGATAGTCAAACAATTCATCTGTCTGCGAGGTTTTTAAAATCTTGCTGGTAATCTTTAAGGATTTTTTTCGCTGCAGAAATTACCTCGGCGTCGTCGGTGTGTGCAGAGCGCACCACGCGAACAGTCAGCTCCAGTGTATCACCGGTTGCTATCTTCTCACGCTTTAAATCTTTGGACGGGATGGTCACGCCGTTGCTCGAGCCAATTTTGATCAGTTTTTGAGTAATACGAATCATGCTTCGTATTATAACAATATTATAATAAACTGTCTAGCTAAGGGGCGAGGCGGTTAATATCGCGCGGGAACAGGCTGGCTTCTTTGATGTTAGACAAGCCAATAAACTTTTCGGTCAAACGCTCAAGGCCCATACCAAAGCCACCGTGAGGCGGCATGCCGGCTTGCATTGCCATAAGGAAATATTTAAAGCCGGGCGCTTCGGGGTCGCCCTTAGCCATTTCGACGAGTTGCTTCAATACAACATCGTGCCGGTTTTCGCGCATGCTCCCAGTGACCATTTCTAGGCCACGGAATAGTAGGTCGATACGATCGGCAAACTCCGGGTTACCCTCCTGCGCCTTGTGGTAAAAACGCATTTCACTGGCAGGCCAGTCGGTGACAAACACGGCTTCACTACCGAGATTCTTTTTGGCATAGTCACAAATCCAGCGCTCTTCGTCGGGACGAAGGTCTTTTTCGCCGACAGTGTTCTGCCCGGTGTCTTTGGTATAGCGTTCGTGGATTTCGGCCATGCTGATGCTGGGAATTTGGGCGGGCAGCACTGGCTTAACGGCATTCCACTGTTTAAGTTCTGGTTCGTGATGTTCCCAAATGTAGTCACTTACGTGGTTCATAAGGCCGCTCAAAAGCTTCTTAATATCCTCAATGGTCACAAAGCCCATTTCGGCGTCGACCGAAATGTATTCGGTCATGTGGCGGGCGGTGGCACTCGGCTCGGCGCGGTATACCGGAGCAATTTCAAACACACGCTCAAACACACCGACCATCATTTGCTTATAAAATTGCGGGCTTTGAGCAAGGGTAGCCTCTTGGCCAAAGTAATCGAGCTTAAAGACTTCGGCGCCCCCTTCTGTCGCGGCAGCAAGGAGTTTGGGTGTACGGATTTCGGTAAAATCCTGTTGGTAGAAATAGTCGCGGATAGCTCGGGCAATACTCGACTGAATCTTAAAAACGGCTGTTTCCTGCAAGTTGCGCAGGCCAATGACCCGGTATTCGAATAAAGTATCGAGCGTGTCGGGTTTATGGCTGAGGGGTTTGTCGATTTCGACTGGGGGTTCGAGCGTTACCGGCACGTCTACGGTGAGTTTGGCGTCGTGCAGCTCCACGCCGCCGGGGGCGCGAGGCTCATCGACGGCCGTGGCTGTTACCTCAAGCACCGTGCCAATCTGCAGGCCGCGCAGTTTTTCGACTTCATCTTTATCTTTAATAACCACCTGCACTACGCCGCCGCGGTCGCGGACGTTAATAAAGGTCAGGCCGCCCAGCAGCCGTTTTTTGTGCAGCCAGCCTTGGACGAGTACTTGTTCGCCAAGGTGTTGTTTTAGGTCTTTGCTTAGAATGCGCATGGGGTTTCCTCCGGGTAAGGTTTAGTTAAACGGCTAAAGCGGGGTCGTTTGACACAGCCTGCTTGCGCCTACAAGCAGCTGCCGACCCGGAGATTCATATTAGTTGTCGCCGCTATCATCGGTGTTATTCTAGCACTTTTATGTATATTTTGCACTGGCGGACGATGAGAGACGAGGGCGCTTGACCGATGCGGGAAAATAAGTACTTGCAAGTGGAGGCACGTTTGCCCTACCCTACGGCCCTAGTCGATGTGCGGAGTGCTGTTGTCTTCGGGCTCGTCCTCGTCCGCGGCGGGGTCGGTGGCTGGGTCTTCGTCGCTGCTCGGCACTTCGGCCGGCTGCAGCCGCAGGGGTTTAAAGGCGGCTACGGCGCTGCGGTCGTCGTAGCGGTCAAACTCCTCTACTTCGTGGTCGCCCAACAGCTGGGTGAGAAGGTTTTGGAGCGTAATAATGCCCACTGGCTCCTCAAACGCATTAATGACCACGGCCAGGAAATGCCCGGTGTGGCTGAGCGCCTTAAGCACGTGGCGCAGGCTAAAATCCTCGTGCACAAAACATAGGCTGGGCTGCATGAGGCTGCGCACCTGCCCACCGGCCTTGGCCTGCACCGCGTCACGCAAAAACAGCGTGCCTACGGCGTGGTCGGGCGTGCCCTCGTATACCAAAAAGCTGTTTTGGCCGCTGTCGTGCAGCTCGCCCAGTAAAATCGGGCCAATATGGTCGTCGACACTTACCAGTTTGGCGCGCGACATGGGCACCACAATGTCGGCAGCCTGGCGGTCGTCGAACTGGGCGGCACGCTCGAGCAGTTCTAGATCGTGCTCAGGGATGCGGTTGTCGGGCTGCTGTTTTTGCTGATGCAGGAGCGCCACAAAATCTTCTTTTTCGTACAGGCCGCTGTGCCTGGTGTGGGTACGGAAACGGTTGATGCTGCGGGCAACCAGCTCGAAGGGGGCGTGCAGGTAGGTAAGCAACCAGTTAAGAACCGGGGCAGCCTTGACTGCCAGGCGGGCGCTGCGCACCGTAAGGCGCACACTCTGCACAATAACCATGGCCGCAAAGGTAATGGCAACCGCTGCAAACGCCACCACAGCAGGCACATTATAGATGGTGAGCAGTAAACCTCCGGCCAGGCTCAAACCAGTTACCATCCACAGCAGCAAACGCATGCTCGTGCCGTAAGCCACCGGCTGGTATAAGGCCGCGGCAAGGTGGTCGCCCCGGGCGGCGAGGCGCTTTAACTCCTTGGCAGGAACAGAACTGTAAAAACGCTGCAGCGCGAGAGCCAGGAGCCCTAAACCAATTAAAAGTACGCCGAGTAAAATAAGCATGTCTTTATCTTACGCTACCGCCTGGTTACTTTCCAAAGTCATCGCCGGCCACCCTTGCCTGCCGCGGCTGCCCGCCGCAGGGTGAGCCGCCGGTACCCTTCCTGCTCACCGATCCAATAGCTTAAAACCATCAGCACCACGGCAATATATACCGGCCAAACAATCCACAACCACTGCCGGACATTGGCCAAAATAGTGGCCATGGTGCCTTTATGGGTGCTTAAGAAAGCGGCGTAAGCGAGCGAATCTTTAACCACGGCCACCCATTGTATGGACACGGTTTTGCCCTTGGCATCGGTAATATTGACTAAAATAGCGTAGTCTTTGGGCGAATCGTAGGCGTGCGACAGGGTCAGTACCGATTGGTCGGCGTGGGTAAGGTCGTTGTGCAGGCCGTCGCCCCAGTCCACGCTCACTTTGTACGGGGGCGTGCCGCCGTTTAAGCCCACTGCCCAGTGGAATAATTGCCCGGCTTTATTGACCTTGTACTGGTAGTCGGAGGTGAGCACCAGCACGGGCTGCTCTTGCTTAATGGTTTGCAACCCGGCGACGACTCTAATCTGGAAGGTTGGGAAGGTAAACGTGTGGCCATCGGGCGTAACGGCAGTCACGTCGACGCGGTGCACGCCGGCCTCCAGGTCGCTTACCAGCGTACAGCTCCACACTCCCCGCCCATCGGCCTGGGTTTTGCAGGTAGAAACTACCGAATGAAAGGTAACGGTAATGTCCGAAAACGGCGGTGCTAAGCCGCTAATTGTCGGGTTGGCGCTCGACTGCCGCACCGCTCCCTGCTGGTAGTTACTGTCTTCGACATTAGAAATCTGCAGGTCCTGGGGCGCAACCACCGGCGGCTCTGGCTGGCCATAGTACACCATAACGGGGTTGGAGGCGGGGCCTTCTTGGTCGGTAAAGTTAAAGATTCGGGCATTGAGTTCGTTGGCGCCACCCGTAAGGTCGGTTTGAATATGAAAAGCCAGGCTCGCGTTGCAGGTGCCTATGCCGCTTAAGTTGCCGTTGCGGTACAGCTTAACATAAGACTGCGGCGTGCAGGTGCCGCTTACCTCTATGGGCTTGGTTGTGAAATACTGCTGGGCAGTGGGCTGCTGGATGACCGCCGCGTCTGTGGGGATGGGCGCTGGCACTGTGGCAGTCACATCGTACGAAGCCGCGCTGCTTTGAAAGGTCGAGCCCAGCACCAAAACGCCGGCGCACAGCAAAATCATCACACTAAAAGGGTGCAGCAAGATACGTTTGTGCAGCGGACGCTGGCGGTGCGTGGCCGCCTTGCGCGCCACTGCTGCCGAGCGTTTGGGCCGTTTGCCCGAGGTACTTTTAGAGGGAGATTTCATGTTTATTTTATCTTTTTTATGCTCACGCTTATCATAGCACATTCTGGCAACACTGCTGCCACTTCGGTGGTATACTAATGGCATGAGTAAAGCATTTTGGGCGGTCATCGCCGTTATCGTCGTCGTATTTGGGGGGATTGTACTATTTAAGAACAACGCGGCCGCACCCAGCGCCAACAGCAGCGCGCTGGCCACCAACCACGTAACTGGCGACGGCAAAACCGGCGTTAAGCTGCTAGAGTACGGCGACTTCCAGTGCCCGGCCTGCTACCGCTACGAGCCAACGGTTGAACAAGTAATCGCCAAATACAAAAGCGACATAACCTTCCAGTTCCGCAACCTTCCCCTGTTGCAAGTACACCAAAACGCCTTTGCCGCCGCCCGCGCCGCCGAGGCCGCCTCGCTGCAAAACAAGTTTTGGCAAATGCACGACCTTTTGTATCAGGGCCAGCCCACATGGGGCGAGGCCGCTAAGCCGCAAGTCTACTTCGACCAATACGCCGCCCAACTCGGCCTAAACGTAGCCCAGTTTACCAAGGACGAGGCCAGCACCAAGGTCAATGACATTATTAATGCCGACATCGCCGAATTTAACAAAACCGGCGAAGACACCTCCACGCCCACCTTCTTCTTAAATGGCAAAAAAATTGCCGTTACCCCCGACCTCGACAGCTTTACCAAGCTTATAGACGCGGCAATCGCCCAAAAGACTCCCAAGCAGTAACAAAACCGCGTTTTGCGAGAGGTTTAGGGCACGGCCCGCGTTACATGCCCCTAAACCCACCGTTTAATAGTTAAGAAACTCTTGCCACGAAGGCCGCCGTACCATAACCGGTACACGCGTGGGCCGCGAAGAAACTACTTTTATTTTGACAGACATGTAAAACTCCCGGGGGCCTACAGCACGTGCTGGCAAAACCAACACATACCAACCCTAAACTGTTTATTTTATTTCACCCATTTTTATCTCTCACGCAGTAATCTGCAAGATACATAGGAGCTTAGCAAAGGCGCTTGTGCTTTGTCAAGCAGAATCTTATGCGGCCAGAGCCAGCGCGGCGCGTCCTATGGGTAATGGGACTCTGTATGGAGGTGTCTCATACTCGGGAATTTCTGCTGCGGGCTGCTCGACGATGACAGGCTCGGCAGGTTTGGCTGATTGTTTACCCGCTTTCTTGGCAACTTGTTCGGCTTTGGCAAAAATAGCACCTTTGTCTACCTTTACGGGGTTACCTTGCTCATTGAGTACCATGTAGGCGTGGCAACCGTCTCGCTTGCACTCCACAAAGCCTGGGCGGCGCTTTGCGATAACCTTAAGAGGTTCGTCCAGCATATTGCCATGATCGTCGTAAGGTGAGCAGTAACAGCCGGTATGTTCGTAGGTGCAAACCTCGTCATCCTTCTCTGCCGAGGAGGACTTGCCGCCTCTGCCACTAAAAGCTTCCATTGGGTTCAGTTCGTCGTCTTCCGACATAGCACCAGCTTCTTCGCTCAGTTTTATATCCCGTGTACAGCCGCCGTACGTACGTCCATGCTTTACGCCCTCTATAATATTAGAGGTCATATTGGTAGCCATACGTCGTATAAATGACTGGTCCGTTGGGGACACGCCGAGCACAGCCACGGTGGGACGCGCCACCGTGCCAATTAATTTAAGGCCTTCGCGCAGACGCTCAGCAGCGGCATAGCGTATCAGTTGCTCGATAAGGGCCGTGTCGGCACGCTCCAATACCTTTTTGTTATAAATGTCTCGCAATTGGGCACAGATCTCGCCGCGCAATTTGCCGGGATTTTTTAGCAACCCGTCTACCAGCGACAATACCAACTCGTTTGGCTTATGAGTATGGTGGGCGAGGGCTAACTCCAAATAGGCAGCAAACATTTCGTCAGCGGCCGGCTTGTTGATAGCCATAAATTCATCAACCGAGTAACGTTTGATATGGTCAACGCCGCGCTGCTTGTAGTAGTCCTGGCGCATAGCAACGATCTGCGCTCGCGCTTCTTCTAGGGTACATGTTTCTTCTACCGCATAATCGAGCCAGGTATCGGTAGGCGCATCGTCCGGAATCTTACCGCCAAACTTGGCCCATACTTTACGCATAATGGCCGGGTCGCATGAATCTACTGAGTAACTGGCGGCAAGTATAGTGTGTTCATCAATACGGTAGTACCACTGGAAAAAGCCCAGGTGTTCACGGAAGCCAAGATCGTTATAGAATTTTTTGCCGTGACGATCCATTGACTCCTTGGGATACATACTAATGCCACGCCGTACTGTGCCTATTGGCATATCTTTAAGTCGCAGGACATTGCGCACGTCGGCACCACAGCGTACTGCTACTGGCTCCATGCGTTCATCGGTCTGGGCTTCTTGGGCAGCGCTGGCGGCGCCATTCTCGCAGAGCTGCAACATGTCGGTTTGGCCGTCGAAAGACATAATGCGGTCGCCGACTACAATATGCTCGCGCTCGCGGTTGATTTCTAGTTTCTCGCGAGAGTCGACATCAGTCTGGAGCATCTCGATAAGTGAAGAGTCGAAGCATTCGCGCAGCGCTGCTACCGCGATCTGCCCCTCCCGAGTTTCAAGTTTGCCGGCAGCCTTAAGCGCGCCGACGGTATCAACCTGATTCATGGAGTGGGAGTATTCCTCGCCCTTTACCCATTCCGGCACTTCAACAGTGGTAATAAGAGCAGTGTTGCCAATTTGAGTGCGCAGCTGCGACAAAAGTTCTACGTGGCGGCGCATAGCCTCCTCGTGCGCAGTTGGATCAAGATCGACTGGTTCCCTCATTACAAAAAATACCTGCTATTTCCTAAGCAGGTACGTCGACAGGCGTGTGCCGCCATTTCCTGCTCGGGAATGTCATGCGTTTGCTGTATCGGACTTGTTCTCTTTAAAAGAATTTACCGTTGCGGCACAGTTCCCGATTTGCACGGGATTCCAGCATTCTGTTTGTTAAGTACTCAAATAATAGCATGGCCACACACCATATGCGTGGTGTAGTTTTGCCAACAAGCCGCTACCGGTATTGGCTGCCAGGGTACGCAAACGGCGCTACTGCGGGAGGCGCTGTTTGAGGGCCGTCAGCCGCGGGATAAAGCTCTGGGCGGCACCGTCCAGGCCCAATACTTTGAGCGCGCCGACCATAACATATAGATGGTCTAAGTGCGCCTCGGCAACCTCGCCGGCTTGTTCGAGCTCGCTAAATAAGTGCTCGACCTTTTCGACCAGCCACTTTTCTTCGCCCGGCTTTATAACGTTGCTCACCACTTTAGCTGCCTCGGCCAGAGTAACGACCTCCAGCGAGCGGGCCGAATGGTCGCGCTTGCGGATGTGCCCGCGTTTTATCAGGTTATTAATATGCAGGGCAACGGTAGCGACCGAGGTATAGTTGAGCCCGCTCATCACTTCGCGGTAGCTGGGGCTGTAGCCATGTTCGCCTATAAATGCCTCTATAAATGTTAGTAGTTCACGCTGTTTTTTTGTGGGACGCACAGACTCACTCATACCACCTCCTTAGTAGAAATCGCCTTGTTTGTCATGCTAAAACCACCTTTGACTCCTTGATTATCCAGAAGATCAATGCGTTTCATCTCTAGCCAGTATAGCAGGCCGAGCCAGCGCTATGCCGGCCAGCCCCCACCATACGTAAGCCAAGGTATCGTCGGCCCAGGCGTGCGACAACATATTGACGAGCGAGAGGCCCACTAGGCTGGCCAACAGCACGACTGCCAGGGTATCCGCCCGGCGGCGCAGCAGGGCCGCAGCAACGAGCGCGAGCATGGCGATAAACAGGCCAAGGCCGAGCCAGCCAACCTCCTGCCCTATTTGCAGATAGTAGTTTTCGGCAATGCGGTTGGGGTGGTTGTTGTACTGCGAGGCGGGGCCGGCCGTGCCTGGGCCGCGGCCCAGAGGCTCGTGCACTACGTCGTGCACGCCTTGTTCCAAAGCGCCAGCGCGTTTTTCGTTGGAACTGGCGCCAGACAGCGAGGTTTCGTCGGTGTGGAAAAAGATGTTTTGGAAGGTATTATTGCCTTGCAGCAGCGAGAAAAACAGAGCGACCATAACCAAAGCAAAAGTGCTCGCCAAAAACAGCGTAAAACGGCTACGCCCATTTTGCACCAGCAGCCACAGCGCCGTAAAGGCCGCGGCCACCGCACCTAAGTAGGCGCTGCGCGAGTAGGTGAGCCCCAGCACCACACTGCTCAGCACCAGCAACAAACAAAGCGCCAGTTTGCTTTTTGTACTAAACCGCTTGTTAAACAGCAGCCCAACGGCCGCCGTAATAATCACAATCAGGTAAGCACCCAGCGGGTTGGCGCCGCGCAGCGTGGACTGGAGGCGTATATAATCCGGCTTTTGGTCGACCGTCTGGAAGGCGGCAATGGTATGCGGCCCGTAGCCCACGTGCTGCAAAATGTCGGACGGCAGTACAAAGGCCTGCAGCAGGCCAAACAGCACCACCGCGGCGGCAGGTAGTATGAGCAGCCCGGCCCACCGCCGCGGCAGCCACGGCACCTTGCCGGCAATAACCCAAGCAACAAAAAATACTGCTACCAGCCGCAAGTTGACATCCAGCGCATACAGCAGAGCAGTAAGGTTAACCCGCTGGGCAGCCAATGCCCACAGTCCAAGCACAATGTGTAGCGCCACGTAAGCGCCCATCACCCAAAACAGCGGCTTGCCTGGCAGTCCGGCCAGCCGCTTTTTATCCTTACAGAGCAGGACCAGCGCAGCTATGCCGACCGCGGCGAGCAATACCTCTTTCCACAGCCGTGCCGCGGTATACAGGTCAAAACTGCTGCCGATCCACACGCTCAAAAAGGCATGGAAGGGCAACAAAACGAGCAGGGAAGCGACGCCTATTGCCGCAAGCTGAGCTAGTCTATTAGTCGACAGTGTCATAAGTGCTACAATCTAGTATACCGGCTATGAGAAATAACACCTCCCTTATCTACAACATGTGCTTGGTGGTGGGCGACTTTTTAGCATTGGTGGCGGCTTTTGTTGCTGCCTACATCTTGCGCGTTAAGCTGCAGGTGGGGATTGACCCCCGGCACTTAGGCCCGGTGGCCAGCGGCAGCTACCTCAATGTATTTTTGGCCCTCCTGCCCTTTTGGATTTTTATTTTTGCCATGCTGGGGCTGTATAACAGTTCTATTTATGAAAAGCGTTTTAAGGAGCTGGGCCGCTTGCTGCTGGGCTCGTTCTTTGGCCTGCTGTTTGTAGTGTTTTGGAATTTTATGGCTTCTCACCCCATCTTTCCGGCCCGCCTGATCCCTATTTACGGTTTTTTGTTTGGGTTTGCCTTTTTGGTGTTTTTCCGTAACCTGGCCCGTTTTATCCGCGCCCGACTCTTTGCCTACGAAACTGGGCTAACTAAGGTGTTGCTTGTGGGCAACACCGACATGACGCTCGAGCTGGTCGACTGGCTGGCCGACAGCAAGCACTCCGGCTACAAAGTAGTGGCCGTAGTGGGCGGCAAAAAAGCCCTGGGCGAACACGCCAATATTCCCCTGTACCACAGCTTTGATCAGTTTTTAGGGTCTAACCCCCAGGAGCTGCACAGCATTATCCAAACCGAGCTGTACGCCGACGAAACCCGTAACGCCAAAATCCTCGCCTTTGCCCAAGAAAACCATGTGGGCTACCGCTTTGTACCAGGCAACGGCGAACTGTTTGTGGGCAACCTGGAGGTGGAGCTATTTCGCAGCAGCGTGCCGGTAATTACCGTGCACCAAACCGCGCTTTTTGGCTGGGGGCGAGTAGTTAAGCGGCTGTCGGATATTATTATTGGCGGCACTGCCCTGCTGGTGGCCACGCCTTTTATGGTGGTCATTGCCCTACTCGAAAAGCTGTTTGACCCTAAAGCACCAATACTCTACAAGCCCAAACGGCTGGGGCGCTTTGGCGGCACGGTGGTGATTTACAAATTTAGAAGTATGAAGCCGGCGTTTACCGACATGAGCCCAGAAGAAGGCTTTATTAAAATGGGGCGGCCGGAGCTTATTAAGCCTTACCGCGACGGTGGCGATAAAATGCCCAACGACCCCCGCATTACCCGCCTAGGCCGCTTCCTGCGCCGTACCAGTTTGGACGAGCTGCCGCAGCTGCTTAACATCGTCAAGGGTGATATTAGCCTGGTTGGCCCGCGGGCCCTGGACCCATTCGAGCTCGACAAACATCCTAAAAAGAACCTTATTTTGGCAGTCAAAACCGGCCTGACCGGCCTGGCCCAGGTTTCGGGCCTGCGCGATATTAGCTTTGAAGAACGGCGCAAACTCGACCTTTACTACGTGCAGCACTGGAGCATTTGGCTCGACCTGGTCATCCTTGTTAAAACCATCCGCGTCGTGCTCAACCGCGGTAATAGCAACTAACCCACCTAACCACAGACGTAGGAGACACCATCTCATGAAACACACAGGCACCTCGGAAGCTCAAAATATGCTATCAAAGCATGTTTTGAAACCCGCAAGTGCCTGTGTGTTTCATGAGATGGTGTCTGAGTGGAATCTGCCGTGAAAGTAGCAATTGTGCACGACTGGCTGGTAGGCGGCGGCGCAGAGCGCGTTGTCCAGGAACTCCACCGCATGTATCCAGAGGCGCCCATTTATACCTCATACTGCACCGATGAGTGGCGCCAAAAACTCGATGGCAAGGTGGTAACCGGCTTTTTGCAGCGCTGGCCCTTTGGTCCTTTGCGCAAACTCATGGGGCCGCTGCGTATCTGGTGGTTTACGCACCTCAACCTAGCCGGCTACGACCTGGTTATTAGCAGCTCCGGCAACGGCGAGGCCAAAGGCATCCGCGTGCCACCAGGCACCACGCACGTGTGTTATTGCCACACACCCACCCACTTTTACTGGCGGCACTACGACCACTACGTACAGCATCCCGGCATGGGCATCCTAGACCCGCTGGCCCGCCTTGGCCTCCGGCTGCTGGTGGGGCCGCTGCGCCGTTGGGATTTGCGCGCTTCTGGGCGTCCCGACTTTTATGTGGCCAACTCCACGCACATTAAGGGTGATATAAAAAAATACTACGGGCGCAAGGCCACAGTGGTGCACCCGCCCATCGACCTCGACCGCTTTAATGTGCCCGAACCTAAAGAGCGCCACGGCTTTGTAACCGCCGGCCGCCAAGCCACTTACAAACGCACCGACTTGCTCATTGCCGCCGCCACCAAGCTCAACGTGCCCCTAACCATAGTCGGCCGGCCGCGGGCCGACCACGCCAAGCTGGTGGCCATGGCCGGGCCCAGCGTTACCTTTGCCACCAACGTCTCCGACGACGAAATGCCCGCCTACCTCGCCGGCGCCCAAGCCTTCCTGTTTGCTGCCTTTGAGGACTTTGGCGTCACGCCCGTCGAAGCCCAGGCCGCCGGCACCCCGGTTATTGCCTACAAAGCCGGCGGAGCCCTCGACTACGTGCAGCCCGGCAAAACCGGCCTGTTCTTTGACGAGCAAACGGTCGACAGCCTGGCCGCTGTCCTGCAGGATTTTGGCAGCCACCCGTTCGACCACGCCGCTATCCGCGCCTCGGCCCAAGCTTTTTCGCCGTCCATTTTTAGAACAAAAATGCAGGAATGCATTGACCAAGCTCTGGCCGCACAGCCCAAACGCTAGAGGTAATCAGTGTCGCCTTGGTCGGCCAGGAGTTCTTGCAGGTCTTTAATTTTATCGATTTTTTCTTTAGGAATAATGAGCAGCACATCCTCGGTGTCGACTATTACCAGGTCGTCTACCCCGGCAACGGCTATTAATTTCTTGTCGTTGGTACTGCGGATAATCGAGCCCGTGGTTTCGATGCTCACCACTTTACCGTGCTCATAGTTGCGCACGCCGTCGCCCTTGGTAAAAAAGTTGTATACCGAGCCCCATGTGCCAATATCCGTCCACTTAAAGGGCAGCAAGATCACCCCGCCAGTTTTCATGACGTGCTTGGTGACTTCTTCGGTGGAGCCCTTTTCCATCATGCTGTAGATTTGCTCGATGGCAGCGTCTTCGCCCGGCTTGCCAAGTACGGCTTTAATTTCCATAAGGGAGTCGTACCAATCGGGGCGATACTTTTTGTAGGCCGCTAGCATAAGGCTTGGGAACCAGCAGTAGTGATTACAGTGGGCTACGATATGAAAGTTTTCGATGAGCTCCCGGGTTTCGGCAATACTGCTTTTACGGCCTGCAAATTCGGTGATGCGGTAGATCTCCTGTTTGGAATCGTCCTCGATACGCTCGCCCAGTTGCAAATAGTCGATACCCAAAATTGGTTCGGTGGCCTTAATACCGCCGGTCAGGAAGATTTTGTCGCGGACCACCAGCTTTTCGGCATCGCGGATCATCTGTAAAAAGGCTTTTTCCGGGCGCCTAATGCAGTCAACCTGGATCAAAAAAAACGGTTCGTCCGGAAAGTTCACCGCCAGCTGCAAAAACGCCAGGCCGTGGCCCGGGCCAGTATCCTTGGCGACGTCCGGCTCAATAATATAGTTTTTGAGCGGGATTTGCGGCGATTGCTCGGATATGTACTTAATAAACTTGCGCTTGGTGGAGATAAAAATATCCTCGGGCGCAAACTCCTTAAGTAATACGTTTACACTCTCCGTGTACAGTGACAAATCACCGAGCAGGGGTTGAAATTGCTTGGGCTTGTGCAGGCGGGAAGAAGGCCACAACTTGGTCCCTTGCCCTCCGGTTGTAATAAGTACTTTCATCGTATGTATGATACCAGACATCGGCCAGCCATGAGCGAGGTTGTAGGAATCACATCTCTTGACGCCACCCAAAAGTAGTATGATGAGAGATATCCCCGCTAGCCAGTAGGGTGGTGACGGTAGTGACAAAGTTGCATACCAAGTTGCATTAAGTTGAGGAGATTAACACAGTTATGAAAGTAAATCCTGCCATTTTTCGAGGTTATGACTTACGAGGCTTAGTCGGCGAAGACTTGAGCGCCGAACTGGCCGAACACCTGGGTAAGGCGTTTGGCACCTACCTAAAGCGCCACAACATTACCGAGGCCGTTATTGGCCAGGATTGCCGGGCCACCAGCCCGGAGTACTCGCGCGCCATCGCTCAGGGCCTGTCTTGGGCTGGCATTGACGTTATTGATATTGGCATGGTGCTGGTTGGCACCTTTTACTGGTCGCAGCACTACCTCAAACGCCGCGGCGGTATTTACGTGAGCGCCTCGCACAACCCGCCGGAGTTTAACGGCTTTAAATTTGCCAACGACTACTCCGAAACTCTGGTATCCGACGGCATGCAAGAACTGCTGCGCCTGGTGCAAGAGGAAGATTACGAAGCCGGTGAGCAGCCCGGCGCTGTGCAAAAGCAAGACATCCGCGAAGCCTACTACAGCGACATTTTACAGCGCGTGCCGGTAAGCAAAAAACTAAAGGTGGTGGTCGACCCGGGCTGCACGACCGCGGGCGTGTGGGCTCCCGAACTTTTCCGTAAGGCCGGCTGCGAAGTGGTGGAGTTTAATACCAACGTTGACCCCAGCTTCCCGCTCGGCATCGCCGATCCCACCGAAACCTCGGTTATGGAACGCTTGCGGCAGGAAGTTCTGGATAGCAATGCCGACCTAGGCTTTACCTACGACGCCGACGGCGACCGCATCGGCGTGGTCGACGAAAAGGGCAACATTATTTGGAATGATGTGCTGCTGGCCGTATTTGCTACCGGCGTACTGCGCGACCACCCCGGCGCAACCATTATGTACAACACGCTGTGCTCCAAGGTAGTCAGCGAGACAATTACCGCAAATGGCGGCACACCCTTTATGTGGCGCACCGGGCACTCCTTCCTTAAAAAGAAAAACCAGGAAGTAAAAGCCGCCTTTATTGGCGAACTCTCTGGCCACTTCTTTTTCTCCAGCGACTTTTATAACCACGACGACGGACTGTATTCGGCCATGCGCGTGCTGCGCTTTGTAGCAGACAGCGGCAAAACGCTGTCCGAGGCCGTCGCTACACTGCCTAAGTACGTATCAAGCCCCGAAATCAAACTGTCGTGCGCCGACGACAAAAAGGTCGCCTTAACCGAAAAGCTCGCTCCCATTCTTAAAAAGGACTACCCCGAGGCTGAGGTAATTGATGACCAGCGCGCCGGGGACGGCATCCGCCTGGAACTGGACGACGGCATGGTGGTGGTGCGCTATTCGCAAAACGGCCCTTACCTAACGATCAAATTCGAGTCCCGCACCAAAGAGGGTTACGAAGCACTGCGCGTCTACATTGCCGGGCTGCTCAAGCAATTCCCGGAGGTCGACTGGCGCAACAAGATCGCCACTAACGTTGAAGCCCTGGAAAACGCCTCATAACCCGCTTCAAGGACGCTGCACATGACAATTAAAGTTGTTAGTCTCAATTTATGGCTCGGTGGCATTTTGTTTGACGAGGTGTGCGCCTTTATCGCCAAAGAGTCACCCGACATCCTTATGCTGCAGGAGGTGTACGACGGCAAAGACCCCGGGCTGGAGCGCCGCTTTCGCACGCTAGAAGAATTTATAAAGCGTTTTAACTACCCGGCTTACGATTTTGTGCCGACCTGTATCGAACACCGTAAAGAGGGCAAAATCGTCCAGGGCAGCGCGGTATTTTCGCGCTGCCCTATTACTGCCCAAGATGCCGTGTTTTTTAACGAACCGTTTTCCGACCATTACGTGGACGTCCCTGGCCAATACGCCCACCAGCCCCACGCCCTGCAGCATCTGGTGCTGGCCACACCAGCGGGTGATCTTAATGTATATAACCTGCACGGTTCCTGGGACCTGGACGGCGACAATTTTAGCGAAGCACGGCGCCAAATGAGCGAAGCCGTTATTACGGCAGTGCAGGGTAAGACAAAGGTTATTTTAGCGGGCGACACCAACGCCCGGCCCACCAACCAGGCCATGATCAACATCGAAAAACAACTTACCAGCGTCTTTGGCCGGGAACTCCCTAGCACCTTTAACATGCGGCGCAAAGACAACCCCGGCTACGCCAGTGCCGCCGTGGATATGATGTTTATCACCCCTGATATAACCGTTACGTCCAAGGCCTGCCCGGATGTTGATATTTCCGACCACCTGCCGCTTGTCGTCACTGTTAAAATCCAGAAAGACCAACGATTAGAGGAGAATACTGTAAAATGAAAGATATGAAAAAGATGCTCGTGACCGGTGGCGCCGGCTTTATTGGCTCCAACTTCGTACACTACATGCTTAGGCAGCACCCCGATTACGACATCACGATCGTCGATGCCCTTACCTACGCCGGCGACGTTGGCCGCCTGGCCGAGGTAAAAGACCGTATTACTTTTGTTGAGGCCGACATTTGCGACTTTAATAAAATGGATGAGCTGACCCGCGGCATGGACTACATCGTGCATTTTGCCGCTCACACCCACGTAGACCGCTCCATCGCCGACCCCGGCCCTTTCTTGCGCTCCAATATCATGGGCACCGACAGCATTGCCCGGGCGGCCATTAAAAACAAGGTGCCGCACTTCCACCACGTTTCGACCGACGAAGTTTTTGGCGCACTCGACCTGCACGACCCAACAGCCAAATTTAGCGAAATTACCCCCTACGCTCCGCGCAGCCCCTACTCGGCCTCCAAAGCCAGCAGCGACCACATTGTGCGGGCTTACGGCGAAAGTTACGGATTACCTTACACCATTACCAACTGCTCTAACAACTACGGCCCGTGGGATTCGCCCGGGCGGGTCATCCCCGTGTTTATTACCAACGCTCTAGAGGACAAACCGCTGCCCCTGTACGGCCAGGGCCAAGCCGTGCGCGACTACCTATTTGTCGAAGACCACTGCGCCGCCATCGACCTGGCTATCCATGCCGGCAAGCTCGAGCAAACCTACTGCGTGGGCGGCGGGGCCCAGCGTAACGGCGTCCAAATTGCCGAAACTGTTTTGGATATTTTAGGCAAGCCCAAAAGCCTCATCCAGTTTGTCGCCGACCGCCCGGGACACGACATGCGCTACGACATCGACCCTAGCTACATCCAACAGCAGCTGGGCTGGAAGCAAAGCGTCACCTTTGAAGAAGGCATTAGAAAAACCGTTGAGTGGTACCAAGCGCATGAGTCCTGGTGGCGTCCCTATAACGAGCGTTTCGACCTCCTGCGCAGCAGCGGCTTGTACAACGTAAAGAACGATAAAAAGGAGCAATAATATAATGGCAGGCGTCCCTACCACCGAAGTAACCGGCCACCCAACCAACATTCCCGGACTGCTCATTTTTGACGTTACCTCTGTTGGCGACGAGCGCGGCTACTTCCAGGAAAAGTACCAAAAGGCTAAATTGGTGGCAGCTGGCTTGCCCGAAGATTTTACCGTGGTACAAAACAGCTTAGCCTATAACAAAAACAAAGGCGCAACCCGCGGCTTTCATGCCGAGGCCTGGGATAAGTACATTTCGGTCGTTACCGGTACCATTTTTGTCGCCTACGTTGACTTACGCAAAGGGCCGAACTTTGGCAAGCTGGTAACGCTCGAAGTAGATAAAAATAAAGCCGTTTTTGTGCCCAAAGGCGTGGGCAACTCCTATCAATGCGTCACCGACGAAGTCCACTACTTATACAGCGTCAATGCCCACTGGAGCGAAGAAGCCTACAAAACCAGCCTATTTGTTAACCTGGCCGACCCTGCCTTGGGCGTTGCCTGGCCCATACCGCTCGACCAAGCGACCCTGTCCGAGCGCGATCGCAACCACCCTATGCTCGCTGATGTTACACCCCTGGAGGCCTCATGAACGAATCTAAGTTTTTGATCGTTGGCGCTTACGGCCAGCTTGGCAAGGCGCTGCAAGCCAAATATCCAGGGGCAGTGGCCGTAGACCGCGACACCTTTGATATGACCGATTGGGACATGCTCAGCAAATATGACTGGTCTAAGGTTGAGGTTATCTTGAACGCTGCCGTATTTTCCAATGTCGACGGTTCCGAAACGCCCGAGGGCCGCCTGGCCGCTTGGGCCGTGAATGCCACCGGGCCGGGCTACCTGGCTAAAATCGCGGCGGCCCACGACATTACCCTACTGCACATCTCGAGCGACTACGTCTTTGACGGCACCAAAGCGCCGCACCAAGAAGACGAACCGTTTGCCCCGCTCGGCGTGTACGGCCAGAGCAAAGCCGCCGGCGATATTGCAGTAGGCACCGCCCCCAAACATTACATTTTGCGCACTACCTGGCTCATTGGCGACGGCCCGAACTTTGTACGCACCATGATGGGCCTGGCCGAAAAAAACGTTTCGCCAACGGTTGTTGCCGACCAAGTAGGGCGCCTGACTTTTACCGCCACCTTGGTTGACGCTATCGACTTGGCGCTGTCTAAAGATCTGCCTTACGGCACCTACAACGTCACCAACGACGGCGAGCTGGCAAGCTGGGCAGACATTACCCGCGCCATCTTTAAAGACCTTTTACGCGACGATTTAAATGTTACCGACACTACCACCGAAGCCTACTTTGCCAGCAAACCCGGCGTAGCCCCTCGCCCACTGCAAAGCGGCATGGACCTTCGTAAAATCAAAAAGGCTGGGTTGGTTCTGCGTGACTGGCGCGACGATCTCCACACTTACATTCAGGCCGAGCAGGCAAAAGCAAAGGAAGGTACCGCATGAAAGGCATTATTTTAGCCGGCGGTACCGGCAGCAGGCTGTATCCCATTACCAAGGGCATTTGCAAGCAACTTATGCCCATTTATGACAAGCCCATGGTGTACTACCCGCTGTCGACGCTCATGATGGCCGGTATCCGCGACATTCTTATTATTACTACCCCAGAGGACCGAGCTTCGTTCGAGCGGCTGCTGGGCGACGGCACCCAGCTGGGCTGCCACTTTTCCTACCTCGCCCAGGAAACACCGCGCGGGCTGGCCGATGCCTTTATTTTGGGCGCCGATTTTATCGGCAACGACAAAGTGGCCATGATTTTGGGCGACAACATCTTTTACGGCCACGGCTTTGGCAACAGCCTTAAACACTGCACCGACCCAGACGGCGGTATTATTTTTGCCTACCCGGTAGCTGACCCCGAAAGGTATGGCGTGGTTGAATTTGACGCCAACCAGCAGGCTATTTCTATCGAGGAAAAACCCCTGCATCCCAAGTCCAACTACTGCGTCACCGGCCTGTACTTTTACGACAACGACGTTATACAAATGGCCAAAAACGTCCAGCCCTCCGAGCGCGGCGAAATAGAGGTTACGGCGGTTAACGACGCCTACCTGCAGCGCGGCAAGCTCAAGGTCGAAACCCTGGACCGCGGCGCCGCCTGGCTCGACACGGGCACCTTTGGCTCGATGATGGACGCCTCGCAGTTTGTAGAGGTGGTAGAAAAACGCACCGGCCTTAAAATTGGCTGTATTGAGGAAATTGCCTGGCAAGAAGGCTACATTACCGACGACCAGCTGCTCAAGCTCTCCGAAGACCTCAAAAAGAGCGGCTACGGCGAATACCTGGCGCGGCTGCTAAAGCGCTAGGCCTGCTGTTTTCTGTGCATTGTTGGCAGCGAGTTGCCGGCTGCGCGCTCGGCGCGCTAAAGCCCGTACTGCCACACCGTTTGGATCCACCGCCCGCAGTCCGCGGAGGACGCCCTCAATGGCAACTCGTTTGGCATAGCGAAACGAACGGGTATACTGTTGGGCCACGGCCCGCCACTCGGGCGAAAATTCTCCCGCCAGCCGCTCGGCCGACATTGGTATAAGGTTCGTAAAGCCCGCTTCCCTAAAGGCTGCGTAGGCGCGCGGCATGTGCGTGCGTGAAGTTACAAAGGCGTACGGGTCGCCCAGGCGCTCCAGGCCCACCATCTTGGCAACGCTTGCGGCACTGGTGGTGGTATCGTAGACGCCCTCGGTATCAAGCGCCACGGGAAAGTCAGGACGCAGGCCAACTTCTGGGCTACGGGCAAAGTCGACAAATTCGTGTGACTCGGTGCGGCCCGTAGCGTCCTGCAAGCCACCAGACACTATGGCACTGCCAATATCAGGATAGCGAGCCAGCCGGCCCAGTGCTGCAGCACGCATGCGCGCCTCCGGCGGTATGGCGCCGCCTTCCCAGCCGGCGGGGAGCACAATAGCAGTCAGCGGTGGTCGTTGTATCTCAGGCATTTATATAATCATATAATATATGCCTACACTTGTACAGACCAAGCTTGACGTTTCTTACGATCTGTTAAATCCGTAGAACAAGGGATCCCACGACGCTCACGAACGGCCCGGCTAAAACGCTTCTTAGCTTTTAGCTTTTTTAGAGTGGATGACTTTTTGCAGCAGAGCCAGGTTGTGCGGATTTTGGTTAGCCTCGACAATGGCAATCTTGCGCGACAGGCGTATAAACTTTTGCTCGAGTTCGCTGCGCTGCACATACTGCTGCACCACAAAAAACAAAAAGGCGACCACCAGGCAGTACAGCACCAGGTCGGCACCACGCCCCACGCCCACCACGTGGGCAACTTTGGTCGTAAGCTGTGGGAACAAAACCGCCACAATGGCGGCGGCAAAAAAGGCAATGGCCGCCAGCTTGCCCCACGCCATACTCCGTATAGACTGACGGCGAGACAAAAACCAAAGCAGCGCAATGCACGTACCAAGAATAAGTAAAATCCGGATGATCATTTTCGTGCCTTATTAAGCAATAAATCCATAACAATATTAACAGAATTGAGCATTGATTGGCCTTTGCCCCTTGAGTAGTCGGTGTAGTGGATGGTAACCGGTAGCTCCTCGTAGCGCCAGCCGCCGCGGCCGATTTTGTCGATGATTTCCGAGGCGTGCGCCATGCCGGGCATAGAAATGTTAAGCTGCTCGGCAAAGGGCCGGTTAAACACCCTCAGCCCGTTATGGGTATCGGTAAGGCGGATGTTGCTAAACGTGTTGGTAAAAACAATCGCCGCTTTTAAAAACTGCTTTTTGGCCCACGGCACCTTAGTACCGGTTTTTAAAAAGCGCGAGCCGAGCACCACGTCTAAATCACCCTGTCGCAGGCGTGCTAACATGCGCTTGACGTCTTTTATATCGTGCTGGCCATCACAGTCAAAAGTTACAAAATATTTGATGCTCGGGTACTGCAGGGCAAACTCAAGGCCCGTTTGCAGTGCGGCGCCCTGCCCCATATTTTTTGGATGACTTACCACCACGGCACCTGCCTCGGCAATTGACTGCGCGGTATTGTCGCGGCTGCCGTCGTTAACCCCCACCACAAACGGGAAATCTTTAAGCACGGTGCGTATTGTTTCGCCGGCGACCTTGGCTTCGTTATAAACGGGGATGATAATACAGGTGTCGTAATTCATATGCCTACTGTAACACTGCCGGGGCTGCGGGGCCTAGAACTACTTCTGCCCTTCATTTAGCTGATTTGCCGACTGTTTTACGGCCCATGCTTATGTACAAAAGGCCGCTCGCCTCCATGTGCTCGAGTTCGAAGATGTTACGGCCGTCAAAGACGACTTTGTCGGTAAGTTGGGTGGCCAAAAACGCGGGTTCGACGGCGACGAACTCTTTCCACTCGGTAAGCACCAACAAGGCGTCGGCCTTTTTTACGGCGGCGGCTGCGCTGGGGCAATACTCAATATCGTCACTGGGCGGGAAAAACCGCTTGGTGTTTTCGGCGGCTTCGGGATCGTAAAGTTTGAGCCGGGCGCCGCGGCCGGACAGTTCACGGATGATTTCTAGCGCCGGAGCTTCGCGGATATCGTCGGTGTCGGGCTTAAAGGCTAGACCCCACAAGGCAAATGTTTTGCCTTCCAGCTTATCGCCGTAGTGGGCCACGACCTTGTGCACGAGCACCTGCTTTTGAGCAGCATTAACCTGCATAACCGAGTCGAGCAAGCGGAAATTATAGTCGTTGGCGGCGGCGGCACGGTGCAAAGCCAGCACATCCTTGGGGAAGCAGCTGCCCCCGTACCCAATGCCGGCGTTTAGGTACCGGCTGCCGATGCGTTCGTCGGCTCCGATTCCCCGCCGCACATTGTCGACGTTGGCGCCTACGAGTTCGCACAAGTTGGCGATTTCGTTCATGAAAGTGATTTTGGTGGCGATAAAGGAGTTGGCGGCGTACTTGGTCATTTCCGACGAGGCCTCATCCATAACCAGCAGCGGCACGCCAGCAATAGTAAAGGGCATGTACAGTTCTTCCATAACCGCGCGGGCTTTGGGCGAGCTGGTGCCAACTACAATGCGGTCGGCGTTCATAAAATCGGGAACGGCAAAACCCTCGCGCAAAAATTCGGGGTTAGATACGACGTCAAATTTGACCTTTGTGTGCGCGGCGGCCACAGCCCGGACCTTTTCGGCAGTACCAACAGGGACCGTACTTTTATTAACCAACACCGTGTAGTCGGTAATGACCCGGGCAACGTCCTTGGTGGCGCTCAGCACAAAGCTGAGGTCGGCCTCGCCGTCGCCGCCCGGAGGCGTTGGCAATGCAAAAAAGATGGCAGCTGGGGTGCCGATTTCCTGCAGTTTGGTAGTAAAGTGCAGCCGCCCGGCAGCGAGGTTTTTGCGTACCAGTTCGGGCAAGCCAGGTTCGTAAATGGGGATATCGCCCTTTTTGAGCCGGGCAACTTTAGATTTATCTATGTCGACGCACACCACATCGTGCCCCACCTCCGACAAACATGTACCTGATACTAGCCCCACATATCCCGTTCCAATGACTGCAATTTTCATCTAAATACCCTTTTGCGATCTGCTGCATCTGGCTGCAGCTGCTTAACGCTCTCGTTCGGCGAGCTTTGTACCCGTACATAATATATAACCATTGTCGGTAAAGACAACATTTGTACAAAGCGATTGAAATTTAACATACTCGGTCGGTACGATATCGCGCAGCGCCGGGGCCAGCAGCAGGTCGTAGGATTGGCCTATTTTTATGTAGTCAAACTCAGTGCTGTGCATTTTGGTAAGAAAGAGTATTTCCGGGTTCTGCCACCAACCAACGTGCGTTAAGCGGGCGGGGTGAGCCTGCACGACCCGGTTGGCGATACGCTGCTGGGTATCCAAAGTAATGGTGTAGGTGGGGAGGTGAAATGGCACGTAAAAAGTATGGAGGGCGGCCACCAGCACCAGCACGAGCACCACCTTTAGGCCATGACTCAGCACCCTTAACCGCGGCGGCTCCGCAGGCTGGACGCGCAAAAAGGTGTATAGCAAAATGGCGTAGCCCACCACAAACAGCGGCAAGGTGTAGCGCGCATATCCCCCGTTAGAAAACAAAAACCACCACACGGCATACAGCGCAATAAACAGCAGGCCAAAAACATTTTCGCGGGCGACTGCATAGAGCTTGCGGTAGCCCAACACCAGCCCCGAAGCAATAATAATGCCGGCGATAATCATCAGCCGGTTCGACACCGCAATGTTACTGGTAAGCATGTGGAATTTATGAGGAATGGTAAGCCCCGAGGTGCCGGTGCTGCCAATGCCGCTGCCATTGGCTTTAAAAAAGTGGCCAAATTCGCGCAGGTTCTGTATGTAGGCGTGCCTGCTCCCGCCCAGCTGAATAAACCGGAAGACCTCCCACAAAAAGAGCGGCGCACCCGTCCCCAACGTCCACCAGCCCGCCTGTTGTAACACCGTTTTGGGCGTTTGCCAGTGCCGCACCAGCCTGATAAAGAGCGCCATAAAGCCAGCAACAACCAGTAAGAGCAACAAAAACTTAGACAACATGGCGAGCGCCGCCAGCAGCCCGGCAAGCGCATATTTGTGGTGCCGCCAAGCCAGGAGCGACCCAAGCGCATAGGCTACGCCTGCCATTTCACCCAAAATCTCAATCCGAAACGCCAGGCCCGAGCTGCTCAACAGCAGCAGCGTGAGCGGTGCAATCAGGGCATACAGCGACCTGGTGCGCTCGTACACATACCAGGCCAGCAAAATCAGCGCGGCCAGGTAAAACAGCAGCATCACCCACCGGGCCTGCAAAACCCCCACGCTAAACACTTTAAAAGCGGCAGCGATAGGAAACGACACAGCGGGGCCGGTCGACAAGTAAGGGTCAAAGATTTTGGTTTGGCCGTCAAACACCGAGCCAAACGAGGCGTAGGTGCCGTGCGCCGCCAGCTCGTAGGGTGCCTGCAGGTTCCAGCCTTCGTCAAAACCCAGCTGCTGGCGCGCCATGATCGGCACCGTGGTCGCCATAACAAACACCACAATCACGCCTACTCCTACCCAAAAAAGTACTGTTTGCCGCTGTTTTGCCCATGCCTGCACTTGCTTTAACCAGCGCATATGTTGCCTTTGCCCCTTGCTTTGTTAGCTTCAGTGTATCAGACTGGCGGCGACTTTCGGTATACTAATGACAAACAACGGCATTTACAAAAAAGAGAAGGGTAAATAAGGCCTCCTAATGAAAAAACTCGTATCGTACATCTTCCCGATTTATAACGAGACCGGCAACATCGAACTGCTGCACGACACCATGCAGGTGCTGCTGGCCAAGCATCAAGACTACCGCTACGAACTGATTTTTGTGAACGACGGCAGTCGCGACGATTCGCTCGACAAGCTGCTAAGCCTGCAAAATAAAGATGAACGCATTAGCGTTATTAATTTTTCGCGCAATTTTGGTCACCAGCTGGCCGTAACCGCCGGCCTGGATTTTGCCAGCGGCGACGCCGTTATTATTATGGACGCCGACATGCAGGACCCGCCGAGCGTGAGCATGGATCTGCTTAAAAAATGGGAAGAGGGCTTTGAGGTGGTATACGCGCAGCGCCGCACCCGCCAGGACACGCTGTTTAAGCGGGCCAGCGCTAACTTGTTTTACCGGGTTCTGCGCAAGCTTGCCAACATCGACATTCCGCGCAACACCGGCGACTTCCGGCTGCTCGACCGCAAGGTAGTCCTGGAACTGCGCAAGTTCCAGGAACGCAGCCGTTTTTTGCGCGGCCTGGTAAGCTACGTGGGTTTTAAGCAAACGGGCGTGCTGTTTGACCGCGACCGGCGCCATGCCGGCACAACTGGCTATCCCTTACGCAAAATGATTAAGTTTGCCCTCGACGGCATATTAGGGTTTTCGTCGGCACCGCTCAGGCTTATTTCGCAGTTTGGGTTCCTTATTTCGTTCCTGAGTTTTATGGGTATTATCTACGTGCTCGTCCAAAAAGTGGTCGACCCGGCAACCACGGTGCCCGGCTGGGCCTTTACCATGATCGCCATGCTGCTTATGGGCGGCATCCAGCTTATTATGCTCGGCGTGCTGGGCATGTACATTGGCAGAGTGTACACCGAAACACAGCAGCGTCCGCTGTATATTGTCTCGTCGGTTTTTAGCTCCCGCCCTAACCAAGCCGGGGCGTCGCTGCAGCGACCCCTAAATTAGGCTTCGTCTTTTAGGGCTGCATCTTCGGGGTGCAGCAAGGGCCTGGGAGTTTGCCCTTTAAAAATGTAATACTTCGTCCAAAAAAAGTTCCAGAACATCGTAATGCCGGCGGCGCCCACCAAGCTCACCAGGTAGTTGAGGTGCAAAAGCTTAACTCCCACGCTTTCTAAAATGGTAATGAGCACCACACCGCTCCAGGAGCTCATATGGAAGTGTACAAACTTGGTCAGCGGTGTTTTGTGGCTGTGGTCGACCTTGTTGTAAGTCCAGTGCAAGTGGAAAAAGAAGTTAGAGAGCAGGCCGATTTCGCTGCTCATAAGTGTAGCGAGAGTAATATGGATGCCAAGCATTCCATGAAAGAGCCTTAGCCCAATCGCCGTCAGCGTAAAGCCCACGCTGCCCACGATAAAAAACCGTACAAAATCAATTTTAAGTGCGCGCTCGGCCTTCCCTCTGGCCCACGCGTAGGGCTTCTTTGCTCTTTCCATAACTAAAAATTGTAATACAGATGGGCCTTTTAAGCTATGCGGCAGTTGCCTCCCCAGGGAGATATTAGCCTGGCGCTCCCCATGGTACAATAGCGGTACGCTAACCGAATAACTATATGGAGTGTTACAAGGTGAAAACGAAAAAACTGTCGATAATCATGCCGTGTTACAACGAAAAGGACACGGTGGAGAAAATTATCGCCGAAGTTATGGATGTAAACCTCGGTTCGACCACCAAAGAAGTCATCATGGTCGACGACGGCTCTAAAGATGGCACCCGCGATATCCTTAAAAAACTCGCCAAAAAACACCCCGAAATTAAACTGATCTTCCAGGAAGTCAACCAAGGCAAAGGCGCCGCTCTTAAAAAAGGCATTTTGGAAAGCACCGGCGACGTCGTGGTTATCCAGGACGCCGACCTAGAATACGACCCGCTGGAATACAAACGCCTACTATACCCCATAGAACGTGGGCACGCCGACGTGGTTTACGGCTCGCGCTTTATCGGCGGCGAACCACACCGCATTATTTACTATCGCAACCAAATTGCCAACAAATTTTTAACCGGACTGTCTAACCTGTTTACCGGCCTTAATCTAACCGACATGGAAACTTGCTACAAAATGTTCCGCGGCGACCTCGTGCGCGGCCTGGCCAAGGATCTGCAGGCCAAGCGGTTTGGCTTTGAGCCCGAAATTACCGCCCGCGTCGCCAAGAGCAAATCACCGGTGTACGAGATTGGCATTTCCTACTATGGCCGCAGCAAAGAAGAAGGCAAAAAAATCGGCATGAAAGACGGCGTTAAAGCCATTTGGGAAATCATCTACTTTAACTCGACCGTTCGTAAAGACCAGCGCAAGAAAAAATAGCTAGCGCCTGCCGCTGGCCGGTCCAGCCGGCGTGGCGGCCTAAAAAACCGCCTAACAGCTAGCGCTTTACTACGGCTTTTTAGCAACGAGCAAAACGTTTTTGCCTACCGGCGCCTCTATGGTGTTTTCGATTAAACGGATAACTGGTACGCACAGGTTGTCGTAGGTGTTGACCAAAAACGGCACCAGCGTGGTGCGCTTAAGCAACACAAAGCTAATCCACCAGGGCAGCATGCCGGGCATGTCCATGTAGCGGGTTTTGACCGGTTCCAGCCCCACCTTGGCGCACAGCTCAGCCAGGCTCTTTTTGGAATATCGGCGGTAGTGGCCAATGCTTTTGTCGAAGTCGCTGTACAGCGCTTGCAGGGCGGGAACAAAGATAATCACATGCCCGCCCTTTTTAACGAGCCGGGCAATGCGGGCCAGCTCGGCCTCGTCGTCTTCGATGTGTTCAAAAACGTTAATGTACACAAACGTGTCGGGTTTGTCTTTTTTAAACTTGGCCTCGAGTGCGCTCAAATAATCGTTGTGGGTTACGACCTTGGTTTTTTTGGTGGTTGTTATGTTGGTGGCTAGCTTGTCGTGCATGCTTTTGGCGGGCTCGATAAGGGTCATGGTGTCGGGCGTGGACTCCATAATAAGCTTCGAAAACGAGCCGACCCCGGCGCCCACTTCGACGACGTTTTTACCAATGTAGGGCTTAACCGTGTCGTGAATCCAGCGGTAGTACTTAGCGGCGAGCATCATCGCCTCCAGGTCACCGCCGCTGTAATCAAACGCTTCTTCGCCGTCTTTGCTAAACATTCTGTGCCCCATGGCGATACATACCTGGGCGTTGCCCATAACCAACGACGCGCTGCGGTAACAAATCAGTCAAACTCACAATTTCCCCCTAACAATTACAACCAGTCTACCGCACTATATGGCGAAGCTTCAAGCCTTCTTTAAGACAGCCCGCTGCTTGGGGCGCCTCCGAGGTTCCATTACGGCCCGCGCACCAGTACAATAAAAGCAATGTCACAAAAACTACTTCGCCGCCTGGCTTTTGCCGCCCCTTTCGCTATTATTGGCCTGTTTATCGGCATCGCCGCGCTGCGTCTCAACTTCCCCGCCGTTCACTACGATGAGGCACTGTATGTCAACGCTGCACTGGGCGGGGTAGACAACACCACGTTCATGACCAAAACCGTCGGCCCCTTCCCCGTGCTGCTCATGCCCTACATTGGCGCGCTTAAGTCCTACTTATACATGCCCATCTTTTATGTGTTTGGCGTACATCCGGTGAGCATGCGCCTGCCCAGTCTCATCTTTATGGGCGTTGGCTTGTATGTGCTGTACGCGCTGTTGCAAAAACGGCTGGGGCGCATGCTGGCCTTGGGCACCTTACTGGCCACGGCCACGAGTGCCAGCTTTATTATCTTTAGCCGGCTCGATTTTGGGCCCGTGGTCCTCGACTTTGTGCTCAAAGTAATCGGCCTGCTGCTATTGCTGCGCTTTGTCGAAAAGCGCCGGCTTAGCTTGCTTATTCCTTTTTGGGGCGTGATGTTTTTGGGAGTCTTCAACAAGCTCAACTTTTTGTGGTACGTCAATGCGTACGTCTTTGGATTTTTGGTGGTGTGGGGCAGAGATTTTTGGTGCAAGACTCCGCTCCGCGACATAAAGCGGCTGGTGGCGCTGTCGGCCATGGGGTTTGCGGCCTGCGCGGGTTACGTCTTGCTCATTAACAAAACCTACAGCATTGGCGGCGCGTTTGGCTTTGTGGGCTGGCACTACGCGTACGGCACGCTGCAGGAGCTGGTAAGCGGCAGCTGGTTTTACGGCTATGCTTTTTCGCCCCAGCCTCTGGGCTCGCCGCTGTTCTTTTGGTTTATGGCTGCGGTTATTGTGGCCGGTGGCCTCTACACGTTGTACGCCCGGCACACAAAACAGGCCGTGGCAGCCAGCATCACACGGCTTTACGGGTTTAGCGCCGCTGTGCTGCTGGCCATACTCGCACAAGCCGCTATTACCAAGCAGGCCACTGCCGGCTGGCACTACTTTGCCGTGTATCCCTTTTTTACGCTGCTGTTTGTGCTCGGCCTGTACGTGCTGCTGGGAGCCACCTTTCGGCACCGCCAGCAGTGGGTGCGCCTGGGTTTTGCCGCCACGCTGGCCGCTACCAGCATCTATCAGCTTGGGCTCTACCGGGCCTACTTTGAGGCGCTCAGTAAGCCTACGTCCAACATTAGCTGGTCGCCCGCTCTTTACAAGCTGCTCAATTTTACCAGGGCGCACCCCCATTCGCAGTTTATGTCGTTAGACTGGGGGCTGCAGTCCGAGCTACTGGCTCTGGACCCGGTACCCAACAAATACTTTGAGGTTCTTGGCCCACTGCGCCTTACTGACCCCACCGAAAACAACCACTTGTTCCAAACCTACCTGGCCAGCAAAACACAGGCCTACTATATTGGTCATGCCGTAGGCCAGGAGATTACCCCCACAACCCGCGCCGACATACTCAAACTGGCCGCCCAGCACGGGTACACACTCGACTCAGTCGAAAAGATCGGCGACGGACACCAAACAATCTTCGTGTTGTACCACTTTACTCCAGCGTCCAACTAAACACATACCACCTAAGTACCGGCTAGTTTGTAGCTTTATAACCCAAAGGGTCGGTAGCGATACTCGACTTGGTGGCGGCCTTGGGGCACGTTCACTGCTCTAAACAACGGCGTAAGGCCTTTTGGCGCGTAGGTAGTAATAGGAGCCAGCTTGCCGTCTACGTAGGCCTTCCAGCCGTCAAAAACGACCTCAGATAGCACCAGCTGGCCGGCTTGGGGTGCGTTGTAAGTGGTGACAATATCGGCATCCGCATATTTAGTAATGGTAACCGGCGTGCATTCCGGAGCCTGCTGTACGCAGGCATTGTAGTCTTGGGCAAAATACGCTCGGGGAGCAAAGGTTGGCCGCTCGTACACATACACGCCGCGAGAGGTGTCGTACAAGACTGCATGAAGCCTAGGGTAAACCTTTTTAGACACCATAAAGCGCACATTTAAGGCATCGAGGTGCCTGCCGGCTTGCCCCTTGGGGTCGGGCTCGTTTAGGTATTGGTAAAACGCCTTGTGCAGCGTGGCACCGTAGCCGTTGATAGTCTGGATGTTGTACACATCACCAATGTTAACCGGCAGCGCGTTGTCCTCTATTTGGACGCGCGCCTTGCCATAATACTGCTCCAAATAGGTAATAGCGGCGGTGCGCTTGTAATAGTTAGGCGGATAAGTTGTGGGGAAATCGGCCACATGCGGCATAAACCACACCGGAGCCACCAGCGACGACAGCACCATGGCGCCAAGCAGCACGTACTGGATGCGCGTCCGCAGTAGCAGGCAGCCGGCCAGAGCCAGGGTAATAATACCGTTTTGGTACACAAAATGGCGGTCGATGCTGCCGGTGTGCTTAGAAAGAAAGTAAAAGTAGATCGTGTTGAGGGCCAGAAACACCACCAGTACCGTTCCGGCACCCAACCCAACCAACAGACGTTTTTTGGTTTTAAACAGTTCCGGCACCGAACGTGCTAAAACCTCCAGGCACACGCCCACCATAATCGCCAAACAAAAATGTACGATTACGCTGTAGCGCGCCAGCTGACGCACCTGCGACACAAAAGGCAGCAGCCGAAGCACCGCCGGGATAAACGTCCAGTACCCCAGCATAATAACCGTGGCAACAGCCGAAGCGCCGACCAAAAAGCGGCCATACAATCGCCATACCACATGCTCTTTTAATGCCCTGCGGCACACGACCAATACAGTAGCAATCATGCCTAAGCCCGCGAGCCCGACGTACAATTCGTTGCCGTCAACCACCGGGTACTGCTTGGGATTCACCAGCGACAAGAAATCCTGCGGCTTAAAACTAAATGTCTTAATAAAGGTTGCAATACCCACCCGCTGGTTGGTGGTAATGGGCTGAGCGTCGCCCACAAAACGCACGGCCTGCGGCAAATACTGAGCACTTAAGGCAATTTGCGGTGCGGCGATAAAAAGCGAGCCGGCCACGACAATAACCAGCGTTACCAGCCGCTTGCCGACTGTCCTCAGCCATGATTCAAAACTGGGGTGCGGGCTGCGCAGCAAAATAAACAAACCAATAAGCAGGCACGAGAAATACCAAGGGTTAATGTGGCCAGCCAACACGGCAAAGGCCAGCGCCAGGCTACACCATACCAGCTTGAGTTTTTTACCGCTGCGTAGCCAGTCGTTAAACCAAAAGAAAGCCCATGGGATGTAGCACATACCAAAGAAGATAGCCGTTTGCGACACCGAGCGCACCGCAATCGTGCCCCCAAAAGCAAAGGCCATGCCCGAGGCCAAGGCGCCAATTTTACCCAGGCCCAGGCTGCGGGCAGCGTAGTACATGCCGGCGCTGGCAATCCAAAAATGCAGCACCACAATCCACTCCAGCCAATACACACTAATCCCGCTGGTTGAGCCAAATATTCCTACCCACAACCAGTTAATAGGATAAAAGACGCCGGCCTGCAGTTCGCCCACAAAGGAGTGCCCGGCGCTAACGCTGGCATCCCAAATGGGCAAGGTGCCGTGATGAACCGCGTAGGCCAGCTTTTGGTACCAGGCGTAGAACTGGTCGATGTTATCAGGAAAGACGTAAAAGGTACGGTGTCTTAAGACAATCGTAGTAAAAAACACACCGCATGTTACCAGAGCCAGGAACAGCACCGGCCAGGAGGCAAAAAACATGCGCTTGAGAATGGGTAGGACTGCTTTCATATATCTATCGAACAAACCGTTGCCTATGCTTAGCAGTGTAGCAAAGATCGCCGGGGTCGAGAAGCAACTCCTGGTTTACTACTTGCCGTTGCTGCCCGGGAAGTTGCCATTCCGCCCGCCGGCCCAGTTCGGGCCACCAATACCATTGATACCGGTTTGCGGCACAAAGCCAACGCCCGGCTCGTTGCTGCGCAGCACTGTCACGGCGTTCTTCCACTGCTCGTACCAAGCGATATCTTCCTTGCCGTCGCCGTCAAAATCCCCTACCCCTGCCCAAGTCGGGCCGCCCACGCCGTTTATGCCGCCCCAGGTTTCGAAGCCGCTGCCGTTGCTGTGGAACATGGTAATGGCGTTTTTCCAGGCTTCAAACCATGCTAAGTCGTCTTTGCCGTCGCCGTCAAAATCGCCGGCAGCAGCCCAATCCGGGCCGCCAATACCGGTTCTCCAGGTGTTAAGGTCAAAACTCTGGCTCGCGTTGTGGGTAAAGATCGTGACCGCATTCTTCCAGTTTTCGTACCAGGCGATATCGGCCTGATTATCGTTGTTAAAGTAGCCTACGGCCGCCCAGGTGGGCGCACCCAAGCCGTCTTTTTGAGCCCACCATTCTAGGTGGTCGCCGGTGCTACGAAAGACGGTAAGTTTGTTTTGCCATTGCTCAAACCAGGCAATGTCATCTTTGCCGTCGCCGTCAAAGTCGCCAACCCCTGCCCAAGTCGGCCCGCCGATATTGGGCATAAACACTTGCAGGCTCATAACACCGCCGCCGTGGTTGATCATCACCGTAATACTGTTTTTCCAGGCCTCGTACCAGGCAATATCTTCAAGTTTGTTGCCGTCAAAGTCACCTACCGCGGCCCAATCCGGGCCGCCCACGCCGCTCTCCAGCGACTGCACCTGAAAGCCACTGTTACCATTACTTTTAAGCAGCGAAACGCTGTTTTTCCACTGCTCAAACCAAGCGAGGTCGGCCCGGCCGTCGCCGTCAAAGTCGCCGCGTTTGCCATGGGTGGGCGACCCGGGAGGCGGCGCGGGCGCGTCGATGGGCGTGCCGCCAATACCCTTGCCGGTGCCGTTAAGGTCGATAAAGTGATCCCACTTTTTAGTATGGGCCGTATCCCGCCAAAAAGTACCGTTGCCGTCTGGCGTATAGTTGGCCTTGCTGTAGTTGCCGGTGCCGGCCTCGTTGTACTGCGAAACATCTATTGAGGTAATTTTGCCGCTTGAGTCTTTCATGACGTCTTCGACAACGCCGACGTGGCCAAAGGTGCCGGCCTCACTTTGGGCGATGTCGCCGGGTTCGGGCGTGGTGTCGACGGTAGCCACCGACGCGGCGTTGGTATCCCAGTCTTTGGCGTTCCCTAGGCCGCCCGGCACAGTCCTGCCGCTGAGCAGCGAACCTTGGTAAGCCGCCCAGTCGGTGCAGTTGCGGGGCGCGTAACCGCGCTCGCTAAACTCCTTCCAGCTGGTAATGACCCCTTGGCTGTTTTTTACCGGAATACGCCAATCATAGTTGTTGCAGGCACCGGTAGTGGAGTTAACACTCGACGGGTAGCACGGAACATCAGCGTAGGGGTAACCGCCGGTCTCGGCCGCAGCAGCGTGCGGGTGGGGCTCCAGCACCGTTTCGACGACCCCCACGGCTGCGCCAGAACCGGCGGCTAAGGTAGCGACCATGGTGGCGTGGCCAACGCGGCGTTTGGCGGTTGCCACAAGATCTTGGAGCCGGGAACGCTCGCTGGCTTCGGCGGGTTGCAGGGTTTGTGGTACGGGCGATTGTTCAGAAACTTGGGGCGCCTCAAAGCTAGAGGACATAGTATTGTCTCCTTAAATGGGTTAAAAATCAGCGTTTGAACTTACAGAATGGAGAGATTAGTTGCCAGGGGTCGCCTCCAAACCGACAAAGCCGTCAATAATGCCATTGCGGATAGCGGACTCCTTGCTGCCGTCGCTGCCGGCATAACAGGTTGCCGCCGTGCCCTTATCCCAGCGGTACCAGTAACCAGCGACCTGTTTGTCGGTTGACCATTCCGGCGACAGCCTGTGGGCGGAACGCATAATAACCATTCCTAGGCCACTGCTGACGCTCGTGGGGTCGTAGGTATCGTCGGTGCCAGCTGCAGCGCCTGGTTTTATGGCACAATTGTTGCCAGGGCCAGGGATGCTCTCAAGCGAGCCTGCCGTAAAGTAGGCTAGATCGACGGGCATGGACGGCTGACCCGCCACCGAGGTATCGACGTTTTTCCGGAGCACGTACTTTAGGTCACCTTTTAGACTCCCATCAATCGGGAAACGCACGTTCCACTCCGTTATAACAAAGTACTTGCCGGCCGCGGTGGGGTTGACTGGGCTCTGTTTGGCAGCGCTCCGCGGGGCCGCTTGTGCTGCCGGCGCCGGCGGCAGGTGGGTTTGATGCCATACATACCAGCCGGCTACAGCCACGCAGCATACAGCCGCCAAGCTAATGAGCACAGTGGCAATCATAAAGCCTCCGTTTTTGTTGACGTGTAGTTGTGACATACAGCAGACCACCCTTCGTTATATAAGCGTTACTTAAATCATCCACCCCGGCCGCCCGAGAGGTGCATAGCGGAGTGATGGCCGCTATCCTATAGCGAGTTAGGTCGAATTGTCTACGGCCCGTTTAAAGAGTTAGGCGTTGTAAAAATGTAAGATTAATGGTCAAAAACGATCATTATGCAACCTTTTTTAGGGATTCTTAATTGCCGCGACTTCTACAACAGATCATTGCGGGAGTAGGCTAACGCTGTTACAATAAACATCACAATTCCCGCAATCAAACAAACATCTGGCGCTGGTCAATATTAAGTCAAAAAGTAATCCATGAATCGACCCAATCCGTCGCCAAAAAAACCAAATAAAGCTCGTATCATAGCCTTCATTATTGTTGTCGCGCTGGTGGTGCTGGGCGTGGGCACAGTACTGGCGTTACACCACGGCGCCAAAAAACAAGGCGTTATAAATAGCCCCGCTAAGCCGGCCACGACCGCCAGCCAGAACACTAAGGGCGAGCCAGCCCCTTCGACCCCGGCCCAGCCCGAACCCACCACGCAACCAGGCGACAACAAAAGCAACGAGGGCGGCGGCCAAACTGCCGACCCGAGCACGCCGTTGCAGGACCCGGCTAATTCGTCGTTTGCCGGCAATCACCACCCCGGCCCAACCGAGACGGTGCAGTCGGTGTGCAACACCTCACCGGGCGCCAGCTGTACGATTAGCTTTACAAAAGATGGAGCTACTAAGTCACTCCCCACCCAAACCACCGACCGCGGCGGCGCGACCTACTGGACCTGGAGCCCGCAGGGCCTCGGTTTAAGCCCCGGCACCTGGCATATTACGGCCACCGCTACCTTAGGCTCGCAAACTAAAACGGCCAGCGATGTGCTGGACTTGATGGTGGGATCATGAAAATCACCGGCAAACTCCTTACCCTCTTAGCCGCAGGGGCCAGTGTAGTGATGCTGCTGCAGCCACTACAGGCCAGTGCCGCCTCGTTTAACCCGCATCGTATCATCGACGATATGGTGTTCGACGACTCCGGCAGCATGAATAGCGCCCAGATTGACGCCTTTCTCAACACCTTTGGCAGCAGCTGCATTAGCCCTAATCATGGCTTTAGCGCTCCAGATCCTACCGGCTACTCGCCCTCCGGGGGCTACACTTTTGGCGGTAATGTTACCGCGGGCGCCATTATTATGCACGCTGCCCAAGCCTACGACATTAACCCCCGCGTTCTGCTTGTAACTCTGCAAAAAGAACAGGGCCTGGTAAGCGGCGGCTCCGGCTGCTCGACCCTGCGCTACACCGGCGCAACAGGCTACGGCTGCCCCGACGGCGGTACCACTTATAGTTATTCCGGGCTCAACTTATACACCATTAATGGATCAACCGTTACGTCGGTGAGCGGTACCTGTGTAAACAGCTCGGTTAAAGCTGGTTTTTCGCAGCAGCTTATCCGGGCCGCCTGGCTGCTCAAATTTGGCGAACAGCGTTCCAAGGGCAACGCCGACTGGGCTATTATCCGCGGCAGCTGGGATAACTCCGATGATCCGCAAAGCTGCTATGGCGGCCCCATGACTCAGGGCACCTTCCGCATTTGCCCCAGCGGCGCCACCACCTACTACGACGGCTGGCGCACCATCGATGGCACGGCTGTACACATGGAAACCGGCGGCACAGCATCGCTGTACTGGTACACGCCGCACTTGCACGGTAACCAAAACTTCTTCGACACCTACACCAGCTGGTTTGGCGTACCATATGCCAACGCCAACGATTATTCGTTTGTCACGTCTTCGGCTACCACTACCGTGTACGGCCCTGGCGGCGAGGGCACGGTGAGTATTGTGCTCAAAAACATGGGTTTTAACACGTGGTACTCGGACACCAATCTGCCGGGCGGGCAGCAGCCTACGCGTTTAGCTACCATTGGCTACCAAAATTCTGAGTTTTTAGACAACACCGACGCCTCTACCTTATTTACCCGCAATCAGGTACGTATGTCCCCAGACGTCGTACAGCCGGGCGAAAATGCTACCTTTACCTTTAAAGTCAGCGCGCCGTACCGCCTTACGACTCAGCACGTGCGGCTGGTGCCGATTATTGGCGGCGCCTTCTTAAAAGACATTGGCATGGATGTTACCTTAACAACCATTACGCCGGGCTGGAACCCCACTGCCTCCAACGTCGATACGCGTGACCTCCTCCCCAACCAGCAGTCGCACTTTAGTGTATCGGTCCAAAACAACAGCGACGCTACTTGGTACTCCGACGGCAACACACCGGCCAACAAGCAGCCCACCCGTATTGCGACCATTGGCTACCAAGACTCGCCCTTTGCCGACACAGCCGACCCGCACTGGCTGGGCACGCGTAATCAAATTAAAATGAACGAGACCTCGGTGGCGCCCGGGCAAACCGCCACCTTTGACGCTTACTTTATTGCACCCATCCGCAGCGCGGCGCTCTCGAGCGCCTTTCATTTCTTCCTTATAAACGGTGGTGTGTTTACGGCCGATAAGGGCCTGGCCATCACCTTTACTGTCCCGGCGGCTAATCTGTCTTACACCGGGGCAGGGGCAACCAATCCTCCTGCCACCATGACGTCTGGGCAAACCGCCACCGCAACCTATAACATCACCAATACCGGCAATGTCGTGTGGCAAGACGAGGTATATCAAGGCGGGCGGCACTCGCTGCGGCTTATTACCAGCCACCCTACCTACCATAACTCCAGCTTCTACGACAGCAGCGACAGCAGCTGGCTGGGCAGTGGGCAAATCAAAAAAACAACAGGTACGGTGTGGCCCGGGCAAACCGCCACCTTTACCTTTAACTGGAAAGCACCAGTCCAAACCGGCGCCTACACCGAAAACTTTATGCCCTCCATTGGCGGCCTGTTTTTGCAGGATTACGGCGCCGCCTTTCCAACTACCGTCCAGTAACTTTTCTTTGCAAGGGGCGCTTGCTACAATGGGGCAATAATGGGAAAGAAAAACACGCTGGAGGGTTCTGACGTTTTTGCACTCGCTGCCGAGCTGCAAGCCCACATGGAGGCCGCCGTTGTCAGGGCGGGCGAGGGCCCGGACGCGAGCACCCCAACCCCAACTCCCAGCATGGGCAGCACCGTTCGCGCTGCTCTCGCGTTCGCCAAACAACGTCTTGACGCCAGCTTGCAGGACTTGCGCCGCAAAGGCAACGAACCGCCACTCGTCTCCATCATTATCCCGGTATTTAACAAAGCTGCCTACACGGTTGGGTGCTTAGAGAGCCTTTCGCACCAAAAGTCCCGTTTTAGCTTTGAAGTTATCGTGGTCGACAACGCCTCGAGCGACCTCACCCCGCAACTAGTCGGCAGCACGCCGGGCGTCCGCTACATCCGCAACAAAACCAACCGCGGCTTTGTGGATGGCTGTAACGACGGCGTCGCCCAGGCCCGCGGCAAAATTGTCGTGCTGCTTAACAACGACACCGTGGTGCTTGGCAACTGGCTCGACGCGCTTGTAGAGCGCCTAGAAAGCGACCCGTCCATTGGCCTGGTCGGCTCCAAACTCGTTTATCCGAACGGCGAATTGCAAGAAGCCGGCGGCATTTTATTTAGCGATGCCAGCGGCTGGAACTTTGGCAAACACTTAAAGGCCAATGACTTTGAATTTAACTTTTGCCGTGACGTAGACTACTGCTCGGGCGCCAGTATCGCGTTTTACCGCAGCGATTTTAACAAGCTTAAGGGCTTTGACCGCCGCTTCGCCCCCGCCTACTACGAAGACGCCGACCTGGCCATGAACATGCGCTACAAACTGGGCAAACGCGTCGTATACGAGCCAAATTCGGTGCTCGTGCACATAGAAGGCGGCACGGCCGGCACTAACACCGCCAGCGGCTTTAAGCGCTACCAGGCTATTAACCACGCTAAATTCCAAAAAAAGTGGGCCAAAGAGCTTGCCCGTTACCACTACGCGCCCGGCACCAACCCCTTGCTGGCGGCCCGCGCCGGCAAGCCCAAACGCCTGCTTATTGTGGACAGTATCGTGCCTGAGCACAACCGGGACTCTGGCTCGCTGCGCATGTTCCAGATCATTAAAGCGTCGATCGCCCTGGGCTACGCCGTTACCTTTTTTGCTGATAACCGTGTTGCCACCTTGCCATACACGCCGCAGCTGCAGGCCATGGGCGTCGAGGTGGTGTACGGCGGCGGTCTCACCTTGCAGGATTTTTATAAAGGCCGCACCAATATATACGATGCGGTTATTTTGTCGCGCCCCACAATCGCCATTTGGCACCTGGAGTACTGCAAGGCCTACCAGCCCAAAGCACACCTCATTTACGACACCGTCGATCTGCACTACCTGCGCATCGAACGCCAAGCCCAAACCGAAGCCAAGCCCAAACTCCACGCCGAAGCCGCCAAGTGGCAGCAACTGGAGTACTACCTTATGGACCACACCGATGCTACCATCCTTGTAAGCTACGAGGAGCTGCGCCTACTCAAAGCCGCCAAGCCGGGTCTCAACATATACACCGTTAGCAACATCAACCCTCGCCCCATCCAAACCAAGCAAACTGCCTTTGCCGACCGCGCCGGCCTGATTTTTATGGGAGATTACAGCCGCATGCCCAATTACACAGCCGCTCTATGGCTGGTTAAGGACATCTTGCCGCTTATCCGTAAACAACTGCCGGATGTCACTCTTACACTCATGGGCAGCAACCCGGCAGCCATCCAAAAACTTGCTGGGCCCTATGTTACCGTAACCGGTTTTGTAGAAGATAAAGACCCCTACTACAACCAAGCCCGCGTATTTGTGTGCCCGCTGCGCTACGGCGCCGGGGTAAAAGGGAAGGTATCGGAGTCGATCGCCTACGGCCTGCCGGTTGTCAGCACGGCCATCGGCACCGAGGGCATGCACTTACAGCACGGCGTCAGCTGTTTAGAAGCCGAAACGCCCCAGGAGCTCGCGAGCGCAGTCGTAAAACTATATAACGACCAAAAACTGTGGGCCACCGTACAAACTAACGCCCAGCAAGTCTACGACGATTACTTCTCAGAAAAAGCCGGGATTGAGGCCCTACGGCATGCCCTTAGTAACCGTTAAAAAGATCCTGCTTCGCGCCTTAAACAGCCCCTGGCTGTGGGTGTCGCTTGCTTGCCTGCCCTCGCTTGTGATATTTGCCGACCGCATACTCGTGCCCGAGTGGAGCACCGACACCATTAGCTACCACCTGTACAACGGTATGCAAGCCTTCCACAATTTTTTGATACCCTTTTCGCCGCACGAGTTTTTCCCGGTAGGGATCGCCAACATCTCGCCCGGCTACGACGCGCTTACCTATGCCGCACGCTCAATTGCCGGTTACCGTTTGGGCACGGGCCTCTCGCTCCTGGCGGCCTTGGGCTGCATCTTTATTACTTACCGGCTCCTGGGCCTCTTATTAAAGGAGCAAAGTAAACGCTTTCATGCCGGCTGGGGGCTGCTACTAGTCAACGCGGGTATTATACTAGAGCTCCAGTTCCAGCTGGCTACCTATTTTATCGACGTTATTAATGCCTTTTTTGTGTTGCTGGCGCTGTACGGCGTGGTACGAGCAGTGCTTTTGCCCGCCGCCCAAACCCTGCGGCTGCGCTGGTGGTGTGTGCTGTGGCTGGTATGTGGCGCGCTGCTGGCCGGTAAGCTTACCAACGCGGCCCTGGTTATACCGCTCATGGCCATCATGCTCTGGGATGGATATCGCCGGCGCGGGCACCTGTTACCTAAACGGAAGATCATCTACCTGGCCTGCTGCTTCCTGTTGTTTTTGCCGCTGCTTCCTGGCTGGATTCAAAACTACCAACTCAGCCACAACCCGGTGTTCCCGTATTACAACGCCGCCTTCCAGTCCCCCTACTATCCAGCCATAAACTACACCGATACCACCTTTGGCGGCCAAAACACTCTGCAAAAGGCCGTCTGGCCGGTCGCTTCGCTTGGCAACCAGCTGCGACTCGGCGAACCGCATCATATATATAATGATTTTAAACTGGCGACTTACTGGGTTCTGGCCGTAGCCGTGCTGGGCTTGCTGCTGCTTAAACGCCTGCGCCTGCAAACCGCCAGCAAAGTTATCCTATTTTACTTTTTAAGTTCGCTGTTTATTTGGGGCATGTTGTTTGGCATCAACCGCTACATTATTCCTGCCCTCATTGTGGGGGGGTTAGTAGCCTGCCTGCCGTTCCTTGCCAAGAGTCAGGGAGTTTGGCGGTGGATAGCGGTGGGCCTTGGGTTAGTAGCCTGCGTTGTTTTGAGTGTAGAAAGCTACCGCAGCCTGCGTTTTAACTTTACCTACGACATGAGCTGGCGCCCACCCTACCTGCAAAACCAGCAGCTGCACAAAGCCCAGCTTAGTTCACTATTTGCCAAACACCTGTCCTTAACGCTGGCCGAACAGGCGACCGTTAAGCGGGCCGACATTTTACTTAACTGCCACACCAACGTCTCTGGCCTCGACAGTCTCCTGCCCGGCGCGAGCGGCAAACCCATGGTCAGTATCATTGCCGACCAGCTGCCGCAGTACGCCGCCCTCAGCAATAACCCGCTATACCGTAAAACCGTTAAACAGCGGCTAGATGGCGGTGGCGCACCAAAACTCTACCACTGGGTAACCGTAGTCAGCGACAACGACATCGGCCCAACCGGCCCCAGCTGCTATAAAAACATTGCGGCCCGGGGCGGGCGCATTAGTGAACGGCAATTGCTGCCCTCGTTTATGGGATATGACCGTATCCATCTTACCCTTCTCAGCGGCACGATTACTCTGTAAAGGGGTGGATAGGGCAGCAGGATAGCGGGCGACCTCCGGTGTTCTAAGCTTGGATTTCGGGCCGCAATCTTCTATTATTAGGTAACGTTATGCCTCACATAAACACTTCACGTTCGTCGCGCTCTGCCTACTTCAACCTCGTGCGCAGCATTGGCCTGTCGGACTTCAAAGTAAAATACAATGCTTCGGTGCTCGGTTACTTTTGGACCCTGGCCAAACCGCTGCTGCTGTTTAGCATTTTGTACGTGGTTTTTAGCCGCTTTCTCCGCTTTGGCTCCCAAACACCCTTTTATGCTACACAGCTCCTGCTTGGTATTATTTTGTGGAACTACTTTTCGGAATCAACCGTCACCTCCATGAAAAGCCTGGTAGACAAGGGCGGGTTACTGCGCAAAATCTACTTCCCGCGCGAGGTCATTGTGCTGGCCTCGTCGCTCACCGCTTTTTTAACCATGATCCTCAACCTGGCGGTTATCCCGTTCTTTATGTTTATCCAGCACGTACCATTTACTTTAAACGCCCTGTGGGCGGCACCGCTGCTTATTGAGCTGTTCTTGTTTACAACCGGCCTGTCGTTACTGCTGGCGGCGCTGTACGTACGTTTCAGAGACATTGGGCACATCTGGGAAGTTGGCCTGCAGGCTCTATTTTACGCTACTCCTATTATTTACGCCCTGTCGCTTATCCCCAGCCGCTACCAGGGCTTTATGCTGTCCAACCCCATGGCTCAAATCGTCCAGGACTTGCGGGCGGTTGTTGTTACGCCCAGCGCTTTAACTCCTGGCGATGTTATGCGCGGGCTGCTGGGCAATATTCCCTACCTTATTGCGCTGGTGGTCATGATCTTAGGCGTTTTGTACTTCAAACGCACCGCCAAAACCTTTGCAGAGGAAGTATAAATGCCACGCGTCCTGCCGTATGTATCGATTATTACTGTCAACTGGAACGGCCAGCGTTTTTTGCAGGACTTGCTGCCTATCCTCCAGGCCCAGGACTACCCCAAAGATCGCTACGAAATTGTAGTGGTCGACAACAACTCCACCCGCGACGATTCCGTAGCTTTTGTTAAAAAACACTTTCCGGATGTGGTACTGGTAGAAAATTCCCGTAACGACGGCTTTGCCCGCGGCTGCAACTTGGGGATCCAGGCTAGCAAAGGCGACTATTATATGCTCATTAACAACGACACGCGCCCGCACCCCGACTGGCTCAAAACCATTGTCGATTGTGCCGAAACACACCAGGCCGGGGCAGTGGTTTCTAAGCTGATGTTCGCCAACCAAAAAAATATCATTAACAATGCCGGCTCCCTGCTACATACGGACCAAACCTGGCCTGTCGAGGAACTCGGCGCCAACCAAAAAGACGGCCCCGAATTTAACAAAACGCGGGAAATAACCGCCCTGTGCGGCACCAGCCTGCTGCTCAAGCGGGATATGCTACAGCGCATTGGGCTTTTTGACGAAAACTTCTTTATGTACTGGGAAGATGCCGACCTGTCGTGGCGCGGCCAAAAAGCCGGCTGGAAGTATTACTACTGCCCGCAGTCGGTTGTGGTGCACGAACACAGCGGTTCGTCGGTCGAACATTCCGATTTTTGGACCTTTTATGTGACGCGCAACCGTTTGCTCATTTTGTTTAAACATGCCAGTTTGTACCTGGCACTGCGGGCCTATCTGGCCTCAGTTAAAGAGTTTTTGGCCGTACCGATCGTGCGCGGGCTTATGGGCCGCCAGCGGCGCCACAACCTGCACATGGTCAAGCTCGGCACTAAAATCCAGCTCTCCTTCTTGGCGCGCCTGCTGCCTACTCTGCTTAAACGCTGGCGCGTGCTTGCCGACCCGAGGTTAAACGCATCATGAAGATAACCTTCTTTAACCCTTATTTTCAAACCCTGGGCGGGGGAGAAAAGGTACTCGTGGCCATGGCCGAACGTTTAAGCCAAAAGCATGAGGTAACCGTGCTCGTTAAGCAGCCCGTGGACGTGCCCCACGTCGAGCGCTATTTTAACGTCGATTTATCGCGCGTAACCTTTACCCCGCTGCCGCGCGAATCGTTCTTGGTGCGAGCCATGACCAGCCGCTACGCCAAATTCCCCGGCCGCTGGAAGTCGCTCATCTACGACTACGCCGGCCTGCGCAACCTCAAAAAAATGCCCATCGACCTGTTTATTAACAGTCTCTACCAAAGCAGCCTGCCCAATCCCGCCCCCGAAGGCCTGTACCTCTGCATGTTCCCCCAAAAACTGGAGCCCGGCAACATCTACCACAATGCCGTGCGGCGCCTGTATAACCGCTTTACGACGCGCCTGGAGGCCCACTTTTTGGGCAGCCGAGCCCAGGCCATCGCCTCCTACACCATGGTCGCCGCCAACTCCCGCTACACCGCCGGCTGGGTCAAAAAATACTGGGGCCGCCCGGCTAAAATACTCTATCCGGTATGCGACGACATGGGCCCCGCTGGCAAAAAAAAGAATATCATCCTAAACGTTGGCCGCTTTTTTGCCGACAACGGCAGCAGCCACCACAAACGCCAGGACGAACTCATTAAGGCGTTTATCCGCCTCAACCGTCCCGACTGCGAATTTCACCTGGCCGGCAGCGCCGCAAGCGATCCCGCCTCGCAGGACTACCTGCAGGGTCTGCGGGCGCTCGCCAAAGGCCACAAAAATGTTGTCATCCACACCAATATTTCGTACGCGGCAATAACCAAACTCTACCGCGAGGCAACCGTGTACTGGCACGCCACCGGCTACGGCTACAGCGGCGAAATCTTCCCCGAAAACCAAGAACATTTTGGTATGTCGACCGTGGAGGCCATGTCTGCCGGCGCGGTCCCGGTTGTTTTTAAAAGTGCCGGGCAGCTAGAAGTTGTCGAAGACAACAAAAGTGGGCTACTATGGGAGGACTTGGACCAGCTTGCCGTATACACCGCCAAAGTATTAGACGACGCCAAGCTCCGCCACAAGTTGGCGGCCCAAGCCACCATGCAGGCCCGCAAATTTGGGAGGGATGCCTTTTTCAAGCGGGTCGATGACCTTATACTGGAGATAGAACATGCCAAATAACCCCGACCACGCCGTTGAAGTCCACGGTATTACCAAAGATTTTCGTGTGCCGCACGAAAAGGTCAGCTCGCTCAAAGGCCACGCTACGCGCATGTTTAAACGCGTGCCGGTTACCAAATTCCGCGTTCTGGACGACATTACATTCTCTATTAAAAGAGGCGAGTTTTTTAGCATTATCGGGGCCAACGGCAGCGGCAAAAGCACCTTGCTTAAACTACTGGCCGGCATTTACGTGCCCACAGCAGGCAGCATTACCCACAACGGCACGCTCACTACCATGATCGAGCTGGGCGTTGGCTTTAATTTTGATCTTTCCGGCCGCGATAACATTTATCTTAACGCCGCCTTATTTGGCATGAGCCGGGCCGAGGTCGAAGCCGCCTACGACACCATTGTCAGCTTTGCCGAGGTCGAAGAATTTATCGACCAAAAAGTCAAAAACTACTCGTCTGGCATGCAGGTGCGGCTGGCATTTTCTATTGCTATTCAGGCCAAGGCCGACATTATCGTGGTAGACGAAGTGTTGGCCGTGGGCGACGCCACCTTCCAGCAAAAATGCTTCGATGTCTTCCGCGAGCTTAAAGCCTTGGGCAAAACCATTATTTTTGTGAGCCACGACCTCGGTGCCGTGCAGGATTTTTCCGACCGCGTGCTGCTGCTCAGCCACAGCAAACAAATTGGCATTTTCGAGCCCATGGAAGCCATTAAGCGCTACCAGGAAATCAACCGCAGCGACATGGAAGGCGAGACGGTCGACCCGCTCAAACCCCAGGAGCCCGAAAAAGAGCCCGAAATCGACAAAACCAAGCCGCATCTTGGCGACGTAACCTTGCTCAGCACCGCCGGCAAACCCATCAAATCGATTAAACGCGGCGACAGCTGCCGCATTAGCGTCACTGTGCACAACCCCGGCCTCGAAAAAATAGAAGTCGGGGTGTCCCTGGTGCGCAACGACGGCATGTACTGCTTTGGCACCAGCAGCGAAGTCGAAAACATTGCCGTACCGGTTAAAAAAACCACCAAGGTAGTGGTGCACTTTAAGGACATGCCACTGCAAAAGGGCACCTACTACATCGTTGCCGGCGTGTTTGGCGAACACGGACGCGTGACCTACGAAATGCGCCTGCGCGCCCGCCAGTTCCGGGTCAGCCAAGCCGATCGCACCGAAGGCGTGGTGTCGCTTAATCGCCGCTGGGAGTTTAAATAATGTCCAAGTACGCGCATAACATTGTTAGCGACGCCGACCAAAACACGCCGTGGTACAAAATGATGCGGTGGATGGGCGAAGGGCAAAAAATCCTCGACGTCGGCTGTAGCAGCGGCTATTTTGGCGAAAAACTTATTAAAGACCGGCACGACACCGTGTGGGGGATGGAAATTAACGCTAAAGATGCAGCCGCGGCCCGCAAACGCGGCTACCAGGCTGTTTTTGAACACGACCTCGACACCCTCGACTGGGCCACGCTTGGGGTTAAAGACTTTGACGGCATTGTGTTTGCCGATGTCCTCGAGCATGTCAAAGACCCGCTTGCAGTCTTAAAAGGGGCGCAAAAAGTCCTGGCTAAAGGCGGATTTATTTACATTTCGACCCCCAATGTCGCCCATATTAGCATTCGGGTCATGCTCATGGAGGGCAACTTTGATTATGAGGATCGTGGTATTCTCGACAACACTCATTTGCGCTTTTTTACCCGTAAAAACTTGCTGCAACTCTTTTACGACGCCGGCATGGAAGTAACCGAGCTCGACGCCCGCGTCGACGATCCGCCAGTAGGGCAGGTAAAGCGCCACCTCGAAAAACTTGGCCTGCAGCCCACCAAAGCCTTTGACGCGCTGGTTGATTCTACCGATGCCCGTGCGCTGCAATATGTGTTGGCGGCCCGCATGGCGCAAAACCCAAGACCCGCGCCCGAACTATCTTTACCCGCCCGCCTCACCGACGACTGGCCGATTATTGCCCAAAAAATGGACGACGACGACAAGATCATCAAAGCCCTGCAAAAAGAATTAGCCGTGGTTAAACAAACAAATACCGAACTAGCCTCACGCCTTAATCATATTCGCCGCCACCCCTTAAGCTGGCTCGCCAAAGGCGCCGCCCGTAAAATCACCCGCCATGCCTCACGCGAACATTAACAACTGCGCGGTCGTCGTACCCAACTGGAACGGGGAGGAGCACCTGGCCGACTGCCTTAAATCGCTCATGGCCCAATCCGTTAAAGCGCACATTGTGGTGGTCGATAATGGTTCTGTCGACGGCTCCGTAGCGCTCATCCAAAAAGACTTTCCATCCGCCGAACTCATAAAACTGCCCAAAAACACCGGCTTTACCGGCGGCGTTAATGCCGGCATTAGGCAGGCCCTGGCCAAAAATTACCCGTTTATCGCCCTGCTTAATAATGATGCCGCGGCCGATCCGGATTGGCTTAGAATGCTCGTGCACCACCTGCAAAAGCACCCGGAGGCGGGGATTGCCACCAGCAAAATTGTCTCGTGGGACGGCCACCACTTCGACAGTGCCGGCCAGTGTTACACCACTTGGGGCTTGCCATTTGCCCGAGGGCGGGGCGAAACCGCCGGCGAGCAGTACGACACGCAGCCGGACGTTTTTGCGACCAGTGGTGGCGCCTGCTTGCTACGCAGCAGCATGCTCAACCAGATTGGGCTGTTTGACCAGCACTTTTTTGCCTACTACGAAGATGTCGACATAAGCTTCCGGGCCCAGCTGGCTGGCTGGAAGATCCACTATGTGCCGTCGTCGATCGCCAAACACCACATTGGCGCCACCGGCGACTCCATAAAAGGTTTTACCACTTACCAAACCCTAAAAAACCTGCCCCTGCTGCTGGTAAAAAACCTGCCCGCCCGCTATTTCCCCCTTGTTTTACCCCGTTTTATGCTCGCCTACGGCCTGTTTTTGTTGAGTGCTAGCGCGCGGGGGCAGGGGGGCTCGGCCCTTAAAGGAGTATGTTTAGCATTGTGGTTTTTGCCTTCGGCCTGCGCCGCACGCTGGCACCAACGCCGCCTATGCACTGTTAAACCAGCCTATATTTGGCAGTTGCTGACTCACAGTATACCTCCGGGAGCTACCCGCCTGCAGGCATTTGTAGAGCATTTTACGAACCTAAAGCGAACAAAGGTTATCTCATGAAGCATATTGTCATCGATGCCCGCCAACTGTACACCAGCAGTGGACGCTACACCGAAGGGTTATTGCGTTATTTACAGCAGATAGACTACGAACACCGGTATACCGTACTAGTTACGCCCAAGGACGCCGAGGTGTGGCAGGCGACAAACCCGCTATTTACTAAAGTCGTCTGCCCTACAAAGGAATTTACCTTTGCCGAACAAACCACCATGCTTAAACAAATTAAGAACTTGCGGCCCGATCTGGTATTTTTCCCCTTTGTACAGCAGCCTATTTTCTACCGTGGCCCGGTGGTAACCACTATTCAAGACCTCACCACGCTGCGTTTTAGGAACCCGACCAAAAACTGGCTGATCTTTACCGTCAAGCGCTGGGTATACAGCTGGGTCAACAAGCGGGCTATGCACAAGAGCAGGCTGCTCATCGCGCCCACCAAATTTGTGCGGGACGACGCCGTGGCTTTTAGCCATGTGCCGGCCAGTAAATTTACCGTAACGTACGAATCTGCCGACCCACTCCCCCGCTCCAGCTCCCCCCTTCCCTACTTGCAAAAAAAAGATTTTATTATGTATGTAGGTCGTCCGCAACCTCATAAAAACCTGTGGCGCCTTATCGAAGCTTTCCAGATCCTGCAAAAAACGCGCCCTGCCCTGTTGCTGGTGCTCGTTGGCAAAAAAGACGCTGCATACGACCTTATCGAGGCGCGCGTTAAAAAAGAAGGTATCGCCAACATTATATTTGCGGGATTTGTGCCCGACGCCGGGCTGCGCTGGGTGTACGAGCACTGCCGAGCCTACGTATTTGCCTCACTCAGCGAGGGTTTTGGGCTGCCGCCGCTCGAAGCCATGCTGCACGGCGCGCCGGTTGTTTCGTCTAATGCCAGCTGCATTCCCGAAGTCTTGGGCGACGCGCCCCACTACTTTGACCCGCTCGACGTACCAGACATGGCCCGCGCCATTGCCGAAGTCTTAGACGATCCCGCCTTGCGCACCAAACTCATCCAAAAAGGCGCCAAACAAGTCGCCAAATACTCCTGGAAGCGCATGGCCGAACAAACTCTAAATGTCTTTAAAAAAGCCCTCAACGAATAAACTATCGACACCGCCGAAGGAGGAGCGTCTAAACCCCAACATCCTTTTCACTAAGGCACCTCGGAAGCTCAACAATGTGCTATAAAAGCACATTTTGAGACCCGCAAGTGCCGTGGGAAAAGGATGTTGGGGTTTAGAAAAACCAGGAAAGATTCTAAAGGAGATTAAGTGGTTGCCTAAGCCGAGGCTGCGTCTTCGGTGTCGCCGCTCGGCTTAAGCACAATGTGCCGGTCGCGACCCTCTCCGTCGCTGTCGCTTACAATCCCCCACTCCTGGGCAAGCTTGTGCACCGTACGCCGGTCGGCGGCGTTCATGGGCTGGAGTTCCATGGGCTTGCCACTGTCTTTAACCTGCTTCATCCATTCTTCGGCCTGAGCCGCCAGACGCTGGGCGCGCTGCTTTTTATACTCAGCAACATCTACATTTACTCTGGTATATACAAAGCCTTGATTCTTAAGCGCGTTACTAATCAAAAATTGCATAGAGCGCATGTTGTCGCCCTTTTGGCCGATTAAAAAGCCGTTGAGGTGGGTGGAGGGCACTTCCAGCTCAATAACGTCGTCTTCGCTGGTGGCGTGCACATCGGTGTTGAGCCCAAAAAACGACAGCAAATCCTCCAGGTACTTTTTAGCATATACAATCGCTTCTTCCATCGAGTCCATGCTACCTCTTCCTCCGTTTTTTACGTGCTGCTGCCGGCTTTTTGTTTGGCACGGGCTTTGCCTTTGGCCCGGGTGTTTCTACAACTTCGGCCTCGAGCGCGTTTTTCTCACGCTCTTTGCCGCTTGGTTTGCTATTAACTTCGGCTTCCATTTCGGTGGTGTCTTCGCGCAGTACAATACTCTGCTGGATAAGGGCGGTAATGCCGCTCGTCAGCCAGTACAAAGCCAAGGCAGAGGGTATGTGCACCGTAAACAGGAAGATCATCACCGGCAACAAGTAGCGGGTACCGCGGGCCGTGGCAGCACTAATTTCGGACTGGTCGGCCTTTTTGCCGCTGGAACTTTCTTTTAAGATAGTGCGCAGGCTGCGCGAGTCTTTGCTGCTCGGCGTCAGCTGTTTGCTCTGGAAGAACTGAGCTGCGGCGCTTCCCATAACAATAATCATGGCTGGCCAGTACACGCCGCCGTGCGGGCCGAGTGCGCTGCGGCTCAAATCGACAATACCCAAAAACGTTGCGTCAAACTGGTGGATGTTGCTGGCCAAGTGGTGCATCCAGGGCAGATGCTGCAGCGCCGGGTAGGCAAAACTTTCGATCTGGCCGGAGTCGCTAATAACGCGCCGCAGCCCCACATACAAACCTATAAGAATCGGCAGTTGCAGCAGCAGCACGCCAATCGAGCCAAACGGGTTAATGCCCCGTTCTTTGTACAGCTCCATCATCATGACCGACTCTTGGCGCTTGTCACCCTTGGCAGCGGCCTTGATTTTCTTCAGCTCGGGCTGAATCTGGCGCATAACCTTTACTTGGTGCAGCTGTTTTTTAACAAGCGGCCACATCAGCAAACGCACAATCACCGTAAACAAAATAATCGCCAGGCCAAAGTTGTGGCCCGGCAAAAGCGCATATATAAGAACTAGCAGGTTAAAGATAGGCTGGACAATAAGCGTCGTAAACATGTTTTAATTAGCTCCCTGTATTCTCTACTATAGCATGACTTGAGGTGGTCGAGCTGGTGGTTTTAAGGACTCGGGCCTGCGACAGCAGCCTTTTGATCGTTTGGGCGAGCACCTCGGGGTTGGCCGTGGCCAATGCTTCGCTCTGTACACTAAACACTAGGTCGTACGGCTGGGCCAGCTGGCTGCTTTCGCGACGCACCAGTTCAAAAATTCGTCGCCGGATGCGGTTACGTACCACCGCCGACTTGCTCACCTTGCGGCTCACCACCACCGCAGCCCGATATTTTTGCTGCCGCGTGTTACGTACAAAACGCAAACTTATGTGCGGGCCGCGCACAACGCGTCCCTGTTGGTAAACAAAACGCAGGCTGCTGCGTCCGTGAAATCGATGGGTAGAATGAATCATGTGCGCAGAGTTTTCGCCTTCTTCTAGGCCCCTACCGCGCCTACCGTTACTGCGACAGGCGCTGACGGCCCTTGGCTCGGCGGCGGCCCAATACCAGGCGTCCGGCTCGGGTAGACATACGCTTCATAAAACCGTGCACGCGAGCGCGGTGTCGTTTTTTTGGTTGATAGGTACGTTTTGGCATATGCACTCACTTTACAGGATAATAGCCGCGCGAACAAGCTATTGTACTCTTTAAATTCACCACTTCCGAAACGGCCAGTCCTGCCCTGCCCAGGAAACCAGCCTAGAAATTCTACAAAGTATGTAGAACGTCCCTCAATATTCCGGTCTTTTTTAGGTGAAATTGACAATATTTAACCTACTAATTCTAGCAACTTTTCCACATATCTTCAAGCTATTTCCACAGATTACTAGATGGGCCTGGTAGGTGTGTACAACTTAACCCTAGTTCGCGATATTTTGCCTCTTGTCATTAAAAACTTTCCATAAAGCGTGTGGAAAAGTCCCGCCGACCAGCGTATAGTCATGCGTATAACTTTGTGAGTGAGAGGGTATGCGAACATTGAAGGCCACTATATTGGTTTCGGCTTCCGAGCGAAACTTCATCCAACACGCTGGTGGCGAGCTGATTACTAGGGGGGACTCGTAGTAATGGAGTCTTCGCTTTGGCAAGCCGTACTGGGCGAGATCGAACTGTCCTTATCGCGGGGCAACTTTGTGACGTGGTTTAAAAACACCTGCTTGCTGCGCCAGGACCCCAATCATTTTGTTATTGGCGTGTCCAACGTTTTTATCAAGCAGCAGTTAGAGCGCAAGTACAACGACCTCATTGTTGAGACGCTGCGCAAAAACGGCGCCGAGCCAGGAGTTATCGAATATAAAATCCACTCGGCACTAACACCCGTGGTCCACGAAGAGGACGCCACAGAAGTAACTGCTGCCCGCCCGGCTTCTACTATCCAGGCAGCTGTCAAACCACAAACCACTGCGCTTACCCACGCCTACCGCCAAGGCATCAACGAACGCTACACCTTTGATAACTTTATCGTTGGCTCCGGCAACGAACTCGCCCATGCCGCCTGCCAAGCCGTGGCCGCCCAGCCGGGCACCAAATACAATCCTCTGTTTTTGTATGGAGGTGTGGGCATTGGCAAAACACACCTTATCCAGGCCGTGGGCAACGCGGTGCTGGCCGCCAACCCTCAAGCTCGGGTCGTGTATGTTTCGAGCGAACAGTTCCTGCAAGAATTTGTCGACGCCCTGCGCTTCAAAAAAAACACCGACTTTGCCGACTTTTACCGCGGCGCCGACGTGCTTATTGTTGATGATGTGCAGTTTATTGCCGGCAAAGAAAAAATCCAGGAAGAGTTCTTTCACACCTTTAACGCCCTCCACCAAGCAAATAAACAAATCATTATTAGTAGCGACAAACCCCCTCGCGATATCCCCACACTCGAAGAGCGCCTGCGCTCCCGCTTTGTATGGGGTATGAGCATCGATATGCAAACTCCCGACTTTGAAACGCGCTGTGCCATTTTGCAAACCAAAGCCCAGTCGCACGGCGTCAGCCTAGCTTCCGACATTACCGACTATTTGGCCACCAATGTCCAGACCAACATCCGCGAGCTGGAAGGCGCGCTTAACCAGCTGCTGGCCTTTTGCGAAATGCGCGGTTTAGAACCAACCATGAGTATCGTTAGCAGTTTGCTCGGCGCCAGCCAAACCCGGCCCAAGCACATTAGCGCCCGGCAAATTATCGAGCGTACCGCCCGTTACTTCCAAATCCCCATGGAAGACATCCTGGGACCCAAGCGCGATAAAGACATTGTGGTGCCGCGCCAGGTCGCCATGTACATGCTGCGCAGCGAGCTGCACCTCAGCTTCCCTAAAATCGCCCGCGAGCTCGGGCGCAAAGATCACACCACGGCCATCCATTCTATCGAAAAAATCGAGCGCGAGTCCCGTTTAGATGCCGACATCCGCGCCGCTATTTCCGGAATTAAGGGCAAATTGTATGCGTAAAATGTGTGCAAAAGTCGTGTACAAGCGTACTACTTCCTGTGCTCGTGCATACAATTTGTGCACGGCTACGGCACCACACACACCAACCCCCCGTGTACAACCGCTCGCTTCTGCACCTTTTGTAGACCACGCATGCACTACTTTCCCACACACCAACCGTGCCATTTCCTCCCCGTTTAGCAGTCGTTTGTCCCCATTATCCACAGTCCCTATAACTACGACTACTAAATATATTAATTAGTTATATTGTAGAAGGAGAATTACATGCGTCTACAAGTCACTCAGGAAAATCTAAACAAAGCTCTCGGCACCGTCGCCCGGGTCGCCAACGCCCGCGGCACCCTGCCCGTCCTTGCTAATGTGCTTATTAAAACCGTCAACAATCGTTTGAGCGTTGCCGCGACTAACCTCGACATTGCCATTACCCACTACATTGGCGCTAAAGTAACCGAAGACGGCGCCATTACGGTCCCTGCCCGGCTTATGCAGGATTTTGTCAGCAGCCTGCCCACCGGTGTTATCGACCTTAAACTAAACGACTACAAGCTCGACATTGCTACCGAACAGTACCAATCGGTTATTAATGGCGTGTCAGCCGAAGAGTTTCCGGTTATGCCCGCCATTACCACTGGCAAAACCTGGAAGGTTCCAGCTAGCATGCTTAAAAAGAGCTTGCAACAGGTAATTATTGCTGCATCGGGCGACGAGGCCCGCCCCGTACTTACAGGTGTGTACATGCATACTATCGAGGGTAAGCTGTTTATGGCGGCCACTGATAGTTATCGTTTGGCCGAAAAGGAACTGTCTACCACTAAGGACGAAGTAAATCTGCTTGTGCCAGTATCGGCCATGCAGGATCTGCTCCGGATTGTCAGCGATGCCGAAGACGACGTTAAAGTGACGAGCGACGACCAGCAAGTGCTGTTCCAGGTGGGGGATGTCGAACTGGTTGCCCGGCTTATAGAGGGTAAATATCCCGACTACCGCCGGCTTATCCCCGCCGAGTTTGCGACCACCGCTGTTTTAAAGCGCGCCGACTTACTCAACGCCGCTAAAATATCCAGCCTGTTTGCCCGAGAAAGTGCCGGCAGCATTACGCTTGAAGTGGACGAGGTGAACCAGGAACTAAGCATCCGCTCTATCGCCTCTCAACTTGGCGAAAACACGGCAAAGGCCGCGGCTAAAGTGGTGGGCTCGGGCTCGATTACCCTCAACTCGCGCTATTTGCTTGATGCTCTGCACGCCTTATCGGGCGAAGAAGTAAGCTTTGGCTTTAACGGCAAGCTGGAGCCGTCGGTGCTGCGCGACCCCACTGCCAACGACTACACGCATATTATTATGCCGCTCAAGAGCTAAGCCCCTAAGCTGTAGAATACAAGGTATGATTACCGACCTCCGGCTGCAGTATTTTCGTTCGTATACCGATGCCTCGTTCGATTTTGGTGACGGCGTTAATATAATTGTCGGCCCTAACGCCAGCGGTAAAACCAACCTGCTCGAAGCGATATTGGTAGTTATGCAGGGTGCGTCGTACCGCGCCAAAGACAATGAGCTCGTGCAGTTTGGCGCATCCTGGGCCCGTCTCGACGCCGACACGCCGCACGGCGGGCGTGTGGTCAAAATGCAGGCGGCGGGCGACGGAAAGGTACTCAAAAGCTTCGACATAGACAACCAGCCGCTCAGCCGGCTCACCCCGCAGCGTCTCATGCCGGTCGTTTTGTTTGAGCCTAATCACCTCCTGCTACTGAGTGGCTCACCCGACCTACGCCGCAGTTTTTTAGATGATTTACTTGAGCAAACAATGGTGGGGTTTGGGGCGACCCGGCGCCACTACCGGCGGGTGCTTGCTCACCGCAATGCCCTGCTCAAGCGCCAACCGCACGATTTGCGTGAACAACTTTTTGTGTGGAATTTGCGTTTGAGTGAGCTCGGCGGCAAGATTGCGCGGGAACGGCAGGCGCTTATCAGCCGGTTTGCGGAGCGCATTGGCGACATGTATAGCGGCCTGTCGGGCAGTGGCAGCGCCGTGCAGGTGGCTTACGCCGCACGGTTCCAGCCTGAAGACTACGAAAGCGCGCTCCTGCGCAAACTAGAAGCCAGCACCGACCTGGACGTGCTGCGTGGTTTTACCGCTTACGGCCCACACCGCGACGATTTGAGCGTATCGATAGATAACCACCCAGCCCAGGAAAGCGCCTCACGCGGCGAAAGCCGCAGCTTGGTCTTGGCACTCAAAATGCTCGAACTCCAGCTAGTCGAGGAAGCCCGCGGCACCCGCCCGGTGTTACTGCTCGACGATGTTTTTAGCGAGCTCGACGGCAAGCGGCGCCAGGCTCTCACCACGTTTGTTGCGAGCCACCAAACATTTATTACCACTACCGACGCCGACTTAGTCGTGCACCACTTTACGAGCAGCACAATTATTCCTATCGCCAGCTGAGTACAGAGCTTTTTATTAGGGAGTTCTGTGCCGCAGCATATGTCTACTGGTGCCCAATACTGTCGTTTTCGGAGGCTACCTGGTTGTAAACAATATTTAGAGTGTCCGGGTTGGTGCCCTGTTGCTTAATCCAGGTACGGGCATCTTCTTTGGCCTGGTCGCTGGTTATATCAATATAAATCGTTGTTTTTGGCTTACCGTCGACTGTGCCGCTGCCGTAATTAATCACAAACTCCGAGCCGGGTGCGGTAAACGGCAAGCTTTTTATAAGTGGAGTGTCGTCTACCGCTTGGTCGGCGAGCTGGGTAAAGCGGTTGCCTACCTGGGATTCAATTTTGTAGCCTTGCTCGGCGTGGTCGGCCAACCATTTGCGGCCGGCATCATTGGCGGGTTGCAGATATATACCCAGGTCCTGCGACTCACCCTTTTTAATACTAAACGTACCTTTTTTGCTGGTAAAATCCTGCCTGGCCGCTTCCCAGGTGTGGGCGCCGGGAGTTACATATACCAGCCGATTAGTTTTGATCTTCTTGTTGTCGATTACGAGGCTTATGTCGTCGGGCGCTACCACAATATTTAATTTGCCCATGTTGCCGTAGTGGATGCTGCGCCATAACAACACACTAGTAGCCACAACCAGCAGCGCAAAAATAACAATTGTGATACGCCGTAGAGGTTTTTGTTCGCTTTGCATAGGTATCTCCGTTAATCGCCCCTGTTAGTGTCTCGCCCGGTGTCGTTGCCCGCGCTGCTGCCGTAACTAATCAAATGGAAGCCAACAAAGTGCTGCCCGTCGACATCCTGGTAAAAGGCTGTTGCTTCGGGCACGTGACCCTGTGACGATCCCGGCCCCCACGAAGCGCCGGCCGAAGTAAGTTTTCCGGTTGGCTGTGGGCCGGTGTAAATATAAGTGTGGCCTGTACCCTCGGTGGTAACTAAAATGTCACCGGGTTGCAGGTCCTTGGTACTTTTAACATGGGGAATTTCGGTGTAGCGGCTGGAGTGTCTAAGGTAGTTAAGCTGCACTCCGGTGCCACGCTTGGGGTAGCTGGGGTCGGCACCGCTGGCGCGCATCACGGTGGCCACAAATACGCCACAGTCACTAAATGCCGGGTCGTCAAAACTATCCGAGGTAAAGCCCGCCCCCTTAGCCGACGGTTCGGTGAGCTGGTAAGCGGGGGTAGCATCGGCGCGGTGTTCGCCGGGGCATGGTTTTTTGCCGTTGCACTGGCTGCGGTCGGGCCAGGCCAGCAGCAGGGCCTCTTCGACAATGCCGTTGGCAGTAGTAGCGCAGGCGGCCGACCCGCCGCCGGACGACTTGCAGGTGCACGAGACGCCGGTCTCGCTGGGGTTGGCGGTTGGTGTTGTCGGCGCGGCCGAACCGGGGTGGAATTGCAGTTTGCTGGGGAATGTGGTGCCGTCTTTAAATTCGAGTGCCGGCGTGCCCATAACCAGGCCGGCAAGCTTTGCATAGTCGCGGCGCACCTGGGCCACCAAATTGAGCCGGCTATTATAATAATTTACCTGTTTGGTGAGGCTGTGGTTGGGGTCGTCCTGGGGGTCTTCGGAGGCTTCGGCCCACAGTTTGTTGCCGGCGTAGTCTTGGTAGTACGTCAGGGCGTGCATAAAATCCTTAGCAGTCGAGTTAGGCACAATAAGCGTATCCGACAAACGCTTTTGGTTTTTACCGGTCATAACCCGGGCATTGGCTTCTACCCCGGCGTCAAACGATTTAAACGATTGCACGCCGCTCGTGTTGTGTTCGGTTGCCAGCAGGTCCGGCGCGTTAATGCCGGTGTTAAGCGGGTTAAAGAGGTCGTGGTTGTTTATGTCGCCCCCTTCCCCAATTGCAAAGGCCACAAGCGCCACCACGTGTTCTTCGGTAACCGTGTCGGCCGGCGTTACACCGCGCTTGGCGGCAACATCCTTCAGTACCTCAATCATAAATTCTTCCAAAATGTATGGTGGCTGTGCGCCGCTATTCCAGGTGCCGGTGGTCGACGCTGGGTTGGTGTCTCTTTGGCTGGAGGGTGTTTCCCCGCAACTGTAGTCCTGATTTATAAAGTAAATACCAAGCTTTTCGAGCTGGCTTTGGGATAAATCCTCATAACCCTTGGCGCTGGCCACATTGGGCGAAGCCACAAAAATCAGGCCCACCGCCAGCACCAGCAAGCGCTTGAGCGAAAGTTTGAGGTGGTAAGTAAGCGGGTTTGCCATAGCTTTATTGTTGCAAGAACCCTTCCACGATACTGTCTCTATCGGCCAGGTAGCCGTACCAGGCGCTGAAGCGTTCGTAGCGTCCCACGGTGTCGCCCGGCAGTGGAGTACCGGCTTCGACGCAGGTGTTGTCGGTGGCGGGTTCGTTGCCGTCTTTATCCGGGTCGCCGTTATAAAGCGGGCTTGGCCGGCCCGAATGGCAGTCCTGGACGTATTCGCTAAAACTCAGGTCATCGCCTTGCTTAGCGTCGGTGGGGTAGCCTTTACCATCAATCATTCCTTCCGACCTTAACAGGGCCTCGCTACCAGGGTCAAAGTCAGGCGCCTCGGCCATAATGGGGTTACAAAATGCGTCGGTGGCTACGCCGGTGGCCAGTACCTGCGGGTCGTCGCAGCAGTTATTGGCGCTCAGCTCGGCGGCACTGGCGTTCGGGTCCATGCAGGTAGTGCCGGGCGCCGCGGCGGCACGCGCGCTGTCTGGTATAAGGAAGTTGAGAATACCTAAGTTACCCACATTCCCAAACAGGTGCTGCACGCCTCCGCTCAGCGAAGACATCAGCGACCAAATATTTTTAGGCATAGAGGATGCAACCTGGCTCAGTAGCGACTGGCCATTGCTTGGGCTAAGGTAGCGTTCAAACACGCTTTGTTGCGACAGAGCATACTGCTCGTCGGCGTTGACCATTGGTGTTATTTCGGCCAGCTTCTTTTTGGTAATGGGCCGCAGGCCGTTGCCTGAGGCGGTCATGCCGGCAAAGGCTCCAAAGCCAGAGGCCAGCATGTCGCCAACCAGCGAACCGTCTTCGGTGCCATCCACCAGCATATGGGCGCTCAGGGCAATAAGCAGCGGGATGGCGATGGTTATGGCTACTTCTTTTACGACCGAGATCGTTATAGCGGTCGCGACATTAGCAACCAGCTCGGTTCCTCCCGAGAATATAGCCGCCGCAATACCTACCACAAACCCCCCGGCCGACACGAATCCATTATTAATAACACTACACTTGTTCGCGCCAGGTACCCGATTAATGAAGTTACTAATTGTGCCCAGCACCCCCGGGTGCCCCCGCCCGACCGATGTTTTAAGCAGGTGGTCGCTCGAAACCTTGACGTTGGGGTTACCCATGAGCTGCTGTATGCCCCCTGCGCTGTTATAGCCTTTGCCGGAATGCATATATTGCATGAGGATCGACAAACCGCCTGCCGTTAAGACGCCCGCCTTTTGAGAATCCGCCGCGCTTAACATATTAACCGCCAAGCGTGCCAGCTCGATGGTCATTAAAATGTTGGTAGCATTCGAAATAAAGGTCAGCACGCCCTTTGCTTCGCAGGCCCCCTGGCCCGCGCCGATAATACTCAGGCCTTTAATAGTCCCGCCAAGCACGCCCTTGCCCCCGGCTTTAGCGATCTCTCCGGGCGTAAGGTCGATGCCGGACTTTAAGCCATTGTCCACCGCACCAGCTACGTTTGCCTGGTCTGCCGCACTCCCCAGTCCCAGGATTTCGCTGGTGGCCGTGGGGTCGGCGAGCATTTTGGCTTGGTAGCTTGCCGGCGTTTCGCCGCTCGGGCTGGTAAGTAAGTCCGAGCCGTCGAGCGCTGCCGCAGGCACGGGTTTGCCGTCGGGGCCCACAGTGCTGTGGTCTTCGGCCAGCTGGCTGGCACTGGCGCCATGCTGGATATCGTCGGGCGCTTCAACGTCGGCATGTCGTATGGCGTCGGCTATCTTTTGCTCCGGTGTTTCAGGTTTTTTTGTTCCCGCGGCTTCTTGAGTTTTGTCCGACGCCGCCGCGTCAAGCTTTTTGCCAAACCCAAAAGAGAACCTAAATAACTTATATATCGTTCTGGTAAACGGCCCGGTCCACAGCGCCCCCTTTTGCGACAGAGCCGCATCGTAGGCCTTCGACGCCTCCCGTCCAAAGGTGTCGTTGGTGCCAAAAAAGTCATCAACAGCCTTCTTAAAGTTTTTAGAGTCAAAGTCAAAAGCTCTCCCCTTACCGTCTGAAGCCTCAAAACTAAAGTCTAAAAGTTTGCCGGTCTTTTCGTCGAAAGAGAGGTCAAACCCTCGCTCGCGGAAGGCATCGGCAAACTTGGTGTTATTTATATTCTCTTCAAGGGTGCCGGCGTTAAGTTTTTTGAGAATGTTTGCAAACGAAGCTGCCCGGCGGTGCTGCAGCGTGCGGTTGGTAAAGCGGTTGCCGTGGCTTAATAAGTTTTCGCGGAGATTAATAAGTTCAAAAGCGCTAAAACTGGAGGTTAATATCAGCACAAAAAGAATAGCACTGAGAATCGCACCGCCCACCAAAAAGCCGCGGCGGGTTACCAGGGCACGCAAGCCTTTGCCGCCACTTCGCCCCGGAGTATTTTGCGTGTAGCCCGCGCCGAGTTTATTGTCGCCGGGATCCTCGCCGTCCTTATTAAAATGTTTTGAGTTGGTGAGCCCGGCAAATTCCTTGTCAAACGGTTTTTGGGTGTTGGGATCGCTGGCCCGGTCGTGCATGCCTTGCTCTTTTTGGGCCAGGGTTTCTGGGGAGTCGCTCGAGTCGGCGCCGTCAGAAGCTCTGTGCAGCCGCTCGCCGCCGCTGCCTGCCCGGTTGTACGTGCCGGCCCGCGCGTGCAGGCGCTCAGAAGATCCCGGCGCTGCTATCCGCCCGGCACCAACCAGGTCTTTGTCAGAATCACGGTCTTGGTTGTACAGCCGTTCCTGTTCGGGGTCGTAAGGGTCAGCCATTGCCTGTTAGTTCCTACACGCCGCCCGGAGCCGAGGGGTTATTTAGGTTGATAGTGCCTTGCGGCTGGTTGAGCTCGCCGGACTGCTGGAGTTGCTGTACCTGCTGGGGGTTGGTGGTAATAAGGTTGGTTTCGGTGGGTGAGGCAACAATTTGGATGTGCACGTGGTTTTGGCCGGCAAAGAACAAGCCCTGCCCAACCGGGAACTGGCTCAAGCGCTTTTTCTCTTCGCTGGTCAGCTTAAATACATCCGCCAGCACGTCGACTGCCGATGGCGATTGCTTTAACAAAAATTGCATACTGGCGTTGGCTACAATTGCCCGGCCCATACGGCTGCCCATAAAATCTTCAACGTCCTGGGTAATAGTGGTAATGCCCAAGTTGTATTTGCGGGCCCGTTTGGCAAGCGAGAACATAAAGTTAGCCGAATCTTCGTACTTCATGAGCTGCCAAGCCTCATCCACAATAAGCATGCGCTTGCGGCGGTCGGTTTTGGTTTTGTTCCAGATGTAATTAAGCACAATATACATGGCTACGGGGCGCAGTTCGTCCTCCAGGTCGCGGATGTTAAAGACCACGAGCGGGTTGTTGACGTCAACATTACTCTGCTGGCTAAAAATACCGGCAAACGTGCCGCTGGTATATTTGCGCAAACGCTGGGCCAGCTGCGGGCCGGTGTTGCCCATGTGCAGCAAGGTGTCGTACAGGTCGGCAATCGTCGGCGGGGTGCCCATGTGGGTAAGCGGATCGTTGGTGATGCCGGCCTTGGCGTAGGTGTCGATAAGCGCGGCGTCGAGGTCGGATTCTTCTACCGGCGACAGCGCCGGCGCCATAACCGCGTTGCCGCCGAGCATCTGCGATTGGGCGCCACCCATCATCAGGCGCAGCAGGCCGTGCAAAGTAATAAGGTTGGAGCGCAGCGCGTTATCGGCCTCTTCGGCGTCAACCACGCGCGGCAACTCAAACGGGTTAATGCGTGTATTGGAGTTAAGACTCAGGCGCACATATGCCCCGCCCACTGCGTCGCACATCCGTTCGTACTCGTTTTCCGGGTCGATAATAAATATTTCGGTACCCATCATCATGCTGCGCAGCGCCTCGAGTTTTACCAGGAAAGATTTACCGGCGCCAGACTTGGCAAAAACCACCGAGTTACCGTTTTCCAGGCTAAAGCGGTCAAAAATAACTAGCCCAGAGTTGTGCATGTTCACCCCATACAAAATGCCGCTGTCCTGCGACAGGTCGGCCGAGGTGAACGGAAAACTGGTAGAGATAGCTCCGGTCGACATGTTGCGCCTAATTTGCAGCTGGTCGGCAAACTGCGGCACGGTGCTGTTAAGCCCCTGTTCTTGTTGCGACGAAGCCGGTTTGGAGTATACCAACTGCTGGCCCAGCATCGACTCAACTTTGTGGCTGACAAATTCGAGTTCTTCTTGCGACGAACCATACAGCGTAAAGTACAAGCCAAAGCGGAAGAAGCGCTCTTCGCCCACCTGCAGTTTGTCGCGCATTTCTTCGGCGTCTAAAATAGCCGCTTGCTTGCCCGGGTCGCGCACCCGCCCCTTTTCGGAGTCGATTTGGATGCCGGCTTCCAGCTGGGTGACTTTCTTGCGCAAGTTTTCTAGCACCACTTGGCTTTCTACGGGATAGATAAACATCGAAATATCAATAACTTCGTCGAGGTTGACCATGCTGCTCATCCAGCCGGTGTACAGTTGCCGCGGATAGCCATACACATAATACGTGCGTGCCAGGCGGGTGCCCAGACGGAAGAAGGCACTCTGTAGTTCAATAGAACTCGGCGCAATAAAGTCGCGCAGCGCGGTAATGCCCTTTTGGAAGGCGTTAGTAACTTCTTGCTGTTCGCGCAGTTGCTGGGCTTGAGCCAGTGCCACCGGGTCGAGCTGTTTTTGTCTGCGGGCCATATTAGTTAAGCTCCCGTTGCAAGTGAGCCTGCGGCGCTGCGCCGGTGCCCTTGGTGACAATATCGGCGGTTAGGTCTTCAAAGTTTTTAAGCTGTTGGCGGGTGGCGGTGTCGGGGTTATAGGTGTCGTAGTACAGTTCGATGAGTTCTTGGGTGTCGAGTGGCAACCCCTGGATACCGGCTTGCAGCAAGCCCTGCAGTACCGCCTGCACGCGGTTGCGCAGTTCGGCTTTGGCCTTTTCCAGGTCGGCTTCGTTCACTACCACGTGCTGCTCCTTGGTATTAAAGAGGTTAATCAGCCCGGTGACAAAATTTTTACTCTGCGTAATGGCCTTTTTAACATCCTCGTGCGGGAAAAACGGCACCACTACATAGAACTTCTTGTCCATAATGTTGGTTTGCTGGCTCAACTGGTCGATGTAGTTGATGTAATCTTCCATAAGCATGGCCAGCAGCATGTTGTCGTGCTCCGAGCGAATCTTGTCCAGCTTCTCCAGGTAAGGGTCAAGATCAACCTTTTGCGAGCGGATAAAAATTTGCACCGGGAAATACAAGGCGTTTAAAAATCCTTGGTAGGAGTACTCGACTGCTTCTTGTTCCTGCGGGCTCATAAGGTCAAAGTTGACCGACTTAACCATAACAACCGAGCGGAAGGAGCCGTCGTTCATAATTACAATACCGTCCCTAATTTCGGCAATTAACAGCGAGTTTTGGGTGCTGTTGGGGTTAGATGGAGGGGTGTGCTTGACGCCTGGTTGGACGCCCACGGCAGGGCCCGCCGGTATACCTACCGCTGGGGTGGGCTGGTAAGGGGCTTGTTGCTGGGCCTGGCTTCGGTAAGGAAAGGGGCTGGTAGTGGCAGCGGGCTGTGGACCGTAGGCGGCTTGTGGTGGCATGGCCGCGGCAGGCTGGGCGTACATCGGCTGCGCCGGCATAGCCTGCTGGGGCTGAGGCGCAAAAGCAGTACCGGGGGTGGGTTCCTGTCCGGAGTACAGTGGCGCCTGGGCGCCGGGAGCTGGTTGGTTGGGCGAAGACGGATCCATGTTGCTAGACTGCTATCCTCAAAATAACGACCTCTTTTAATTTACGTGCGAATCCTTAGTGCAGTTTGATAACTACTTCGTCCTGCGGCCCGGAACGCTGTGCTTCACGGGCAATCGTCGCCACATTGAGATCGTCGTTGTTGGCTAGCTGTAGTATAGCAGTCTGCTGGGCCGGAGTCACCTGCGGCGCTGCCATTTGGGGCGGTTGCGGTTGGGCGATGGTGGGCACGGCCGCGGCAGGCTGAGCATATACCGGCTGCGCCGGCATAGGCATAGGTGTAGGTTGCGACACGGCGGGCTGCGGGTGGGCTTGCGACAGCGGCTGAATGGTGTGCAAATGCCCATAGTAGGATGTCATGGTGCCTTGCTGCTTGGACTGGAGTTCGCGCACTAAATTTTCTTCGGTGGGTGATGGTACGGCCGGTACACCAACAGTTAAGTCACTTTCACTCATGCCAGGCGTCACTACCTGTGTATTAAAAGTCACCATGTCATCGGGAACGCTGGTCGGTTGAGCTGGTTGGTTTAAAAACCAGTAGTTGTTGGCGCTCCCGTTTGCCGCGGGGGCGGCTTGCCCGCTCGGCTGGTTTAAACTGTCGACAATCTTTTGGCGGTGCGCCCGGGCGCTTGCCTCGATCATGCTATTTACATGCTGGGCAACCGGGTTGTTTTGCTCGTCCAAAATGTCATCCGCGGCGCGCACGTCAACCGCTTGCAAGGGCTGCTGAGGCAAGGTGCTCATGCCCACCAGGCGGTCAGAATCCGGCTCGCCAGCCAGGAGTGAGGGCTGCCCGTACAAGTTAACCGAGGCATTTTTAACTGCCCAGCCGCGGCTGTCCAGCGTGTCGGCCAGCGCAAACAAACGGCTTTTTACCTCAACTTGCGATAAGTTTTTGGTCGCATAGCTGGGCCCTTCCTTTTTAGGCGCGGTCACGGTCACCAGTTCTTTAACGGCGCTCTGGTCCCAAATGCGCCGCCGAGGCTTGAGCATAAAGCGTATCTTAGCGAGGGCCCACACCTCGGTCGGCTGGTCCCTCCCCCACGGAAAGGCAAAAAATCCAACCACCAGCGCCACGGGCAAAAAGAATGCCACCAAAAAAGTCGCGCCCTTACTAAACACGTAGTAAGTAAGGTACAAGAAAAACGCCGAAATGCCCGCATAAATAAATTGCCGCAGCGTCAGCGGGCCAAGAATCTTATCCTCGGCCTCAATGTCCTGGATTACCTTATACGCTGCCATTAGCGTCTAGTATGAATTATCAGGCGGGCTACAGCAAGTCCTAGGCTAGACGCTTCGGATTGTCGAACGTCCTTCGTCACCGGTAACCGTAATTCGACGTATGCTGCCGTCCGCGTTTCTAACCGCATGCTTCGTGATGGCGGCGGTTTCGTCAAATGCTGGAGCGCCGGGCTTGTATGCCGCAGTGTAGGCGGCCTTTTCGGCTTCCACGGCTTTGCGGTCGTATAGAACACGCTCGTTCAAGCTGTGCCGGCCAGTGGCCGGGTCGAAGTAGGCGGCCGTCTGGTACTTGCGGTTTTTGTACATAGAGTCAAGCACACCCTGGGCGGCAGGCGAAACGCCACTAATCATCAGCTCGCCGTCAGGATTGCGGGTAATTGAGCCAGTTTCCATACCCTTGCGCACAACAGTATCCATAAGTTCGCTCGTCATGGCTAAACTTTCGGCTTGGGTGTCGGTTAAGGTACCGGCCGCAGCACGCGCCTCGTATTCATTTTGGCGTTGTCCCATAACGCGGTAGTCTTGGTCGCGCATAGAACCGAGCTTGAAGGCTTCGCGCGTCTTGTGCGGTTCCTCGACGAATTTTTTGTAGGTTGAGTCGCTTGAGCCGATATCATCGTATTGTATGTCGGGAGCGCCACCAGCCCCGGTTACAAGCTTAGGTGCGCTGTACCATTCGCTACCCAGGAGCGGTTTGTATTCGAACGTGGCAGCTGCCCAAGCATCGCCAATCTCGTCTTGGGTCCACCCTTGTTGGAGTGCTGTTTGCTTAAAGGCATGGCGGAAGTTAGCAATGTCGTCATCGGTCTGTATTTTACGGGCGGTGTAGTTAAAGCCCTGAGCTAAGCCGGCAGTGTTGCCGTATGTTCCGGCGCTCTTTGCTTCGTGGTACAGTGCAGAGCTAATCTTTCGACCCTTTGAGTCAAAATATCGAACCTGGTCCGATACGCTCCCTGCGATTGGTACGGTCGCGCCGCTGGCGTCTGTGTAGGTGCCCTGG
>Ga0207661_10000050_pt1 | contig 93646 bp, 93 predicted proteins | sample KBSC713LmetaG_FD_184337 | JGI IMG/M metagenome (GOLD analysis project Ga0207661, IMG submission 184337) | Corn rhizosphere microbial communities from Kellogg Biological Station, Michigan, USA - KBS C7.1-3L metaG (SPAdes) (version 2) | ecosystem: Host-associated > Plants > Roots > Rhizosphere ...
AGACGGACGGCTTCGACTTCTCCACTGTCCCGACGGCCTCGTCGCTCCTGCGATCTCACCTGACACTATAGAGGGTTTTCATCATCTTCGGTGGGCCGAAGGCCCATACCCAACAGACGGAACGTTTCCGAGATTTTTTCGGACCACGACGCACTAAGTGGGCGTGCCCCGACTCGCTCGCGTCATCGCTGTCGACGTCCCGCATCACATCACGCAGCGCGGCAACGCCCGCCGCCCAGTCTTCGACTCGGATACAGACTACATGGTCTACCTCGACCTATTGAGTCAACATTCGCGCCTCTACAACCTGCCGATCGGCGCGTACTGCCTCATGCCGAACCATGTCCACCTCATCGTCACGCCGTCCGACCCCGACGCGCTTCGGCTCACCCTCCGCGACACTCACGGCCGTTACGCCGCCTACATCAACACGCGACGATCCTCTACGGGGCACGTCTGGCAGGGTCGCTACTACTCCTGCCCCATGGACCTCGGACACCACTACGCGGCGCTCCGCTATGTCGAGACGAAGCCCGTACGCGACGGCCTGGTCGACGCGGCCGAGGATTACCGCTGGTCGAGCGCCGCCGAGCATTGCGGCGGTCCACGCGGCAGGCTCGAACTCGCGGCGCGCGACGACGGTTGGACCACGGCCGAATGGCGCGCCTATCTGGCAGAGGTCGACCCGGTCATCGACCGCGAGATTCGCGGCGCCACACATACCGGCCGGCCGTTGGGGTCCGGCGTCGTCCGCGGTCTCGAGATCGCCCTGGGGCGCCGGCTGGCGCCGCAACCCGGCGGCCGGCCATCGAAAAAGGCGGTCGGCGCGCGCCAGCAGGTCCTCATTGGGAAGCGTCGTGAAACCCGGAAACGTTCCGTCTGTCCCCAGGTTTTCGCTTGACACGCTTCAGCGTTTCAACTATTGTTGAATTGTTGAAGCCGCCCCCCGAACAAGTCGCACGTTTCGCCGAGATCCTCTCCGCCATCGGCAACGAATCGCGATTGCGCGTCACGCAACTGCTGCTCACCGCGCATCCCACAGGACTCGTCGCGGGGGAGATCCAGGCGGAGTTGGGGGTCAGCGCCTCCAACCTGTCGCACCATCTCGAAAAGCTGAAGCATGCCGGCGTCGTCGGCGTGAAGCGGGAGGGGAGTTTCCTCCGCTACACCGTCGACGCCGCGGCGCTTCAGGAATTGCTGTCGTTTCTATTCTCCGAATGCTGCACGCGGAGCACCGCGGTGCAGCCCGATCAGGTCATACAAATATGTCAACCGACATCAAAGAAGTCGTCAAGGAAAAATACGGACAAGCCGCCCTCCGCGTGAAGACGGGGGGCAGCTCGTGCTGCGGCGCGTCGCCCGCCGACCAGCACTGCTGCGATCCGATCACCAGCAACCTCTACGACGCCGCCCAGACCGGCGAGCTTCCCGACACCGCCGTTCTGGCGTCGCTCGGCTGCGGCAATCCGACCGCGCTCGCCGAGTTGAAGCCCGGCGAGACCGTCCTCGACCTCGGGTCGGGCGGCGGCATCGACGTCCTGCTGTCCGCCCGCCGCGTCGGACCGACAGGCAAAGCGTTCGGCCTCGACATGACCGACGAGATGCTCGCGCTCGCCAATGACAACAAGCGCAAAGCCGGCGCCGAGAACGTCGAGTTCCTCAAGGGCGAGATCGAGAACATCCCGCTGCCGGACAACTCGGTGGACGTGATCATCTCGAACTGCGTCATCAACCTCAGCGCGAACAAGGACCGCGTGATCCGCGAGGCCTTCCGCGTGCTGAAGCCGGGCGGCCGGTTCGCGGTCTCCGACGTCGTCACGCGCGGCGAGATGCTGCCCGAGATCCGCAAGAACATCCTGCTGTGGGTCGGCTGCGTGGCCGGCGCCCTCGAGGAGCAGGAGTATCGCGGCAAGCTGGCCGCCGCCGGGTTCGAGAACATCGGGGTCGAGCCGACCCGCATCTATCGCGCGGCCGACGCCCTCTCGTTCCTCAAGGACCAGGGCCTCGACGCGGAAGCGATCGCTCCGCAGGTCGACGGCAAATTCATGAGCGCGTTCATCCGCGCGCAAAAGCCCGCCGCGAAATCGTGCTGCGGCCCGTCCTGCTGCTCGTGACCGCCATCCAGACAGCTCCGCGACTGGCGTTCTTCGAGCGGTATCTCTCGCTCTGGGTCGCGCTGTGCATGGCGGCGGGAGTTGTGGCCGGCAAGGCCGCTCCCGGCGCCGTGCAAGCGTTTCGCGGACTGGAGTTCGGACGCGGCAGCCAGATCAACGCGCCGATCGCGGTGCTGATCTGGCTCATGATCACGCCGATGATGATGAAGGTGGACTTCGGCGCGATCCGCAACGTCGGCCGCAAACCCGCCGGACTCGCCGTGACCCTGGCGGTCAACTGGCTGGTGAAGCCGTTCTCGATGGCGCTCCTCGGCTGGCTCTTCTTCCGCCACGTCTTCGCCGCGTTCCTCACGACCGCGGAGGCCGACCAGTACATCGCCGGGTGCATTATCCTGGCCGCCGCGCCGTGCACCGCGATGGTCTTCGTCTGGAGTCATCTGACCAACGGCGACCCGGCGTACACGCTCGTGCAGGTCTCGGTCAACGACCTCATCATGCTCGTCGCGTTCGTGCCGATCGTGCAGTTCCTGGTGACCGGCGCGTCGTCCCTGACGGTGCCGTTCCGGGTGCTGCTCTACTCGGTCATCGTGTTCATCGTGATCCCGCTGGCGGCCGGGACCATCCTCCGCGCGGCGCTGATTCGAAAACGCGGCCGCGAATGGTTCGAGAAGCGGCTGCTCCCCGCCTTCGCCCCGGTCACGATCACGGCCCTCCTCGCGACGCTGGTGTGCATCTTCGCCTTCCAGGCGGACAACATCACCGGGCGGTTCACGCACGTTCTTCTGATCGCGGTCCCGATCACGCTGCAGGTCTACCTGAACTCGTCGCTGGCGTACGGCCTGATGCGGCTGTTGAAGGTCGAGCATGCGGTGGCAGCTCCGGGCGCGCTGATCGGCGCCAGTAACTTCTTCGAGTTGGCGGTGGCGACGGCGATCGCGCTCTTCGGCCCGGACTCGGGCGCTGCGCTCGCGACCGTGGTCGGGGTGCTAGTCGAGGTGCCCGTCATGTTGTCGGTGTGCGCCGCCTGCAATCGGACGCGACATTGGTTCCCCTCATGAAACGCATTCTGATCCTCTGCACCGGCAACTCGGCGCGCAGCCAGATGGCCGAGGGGCTGCTCCGCCACGAGGCCGGCGACCGCGTCGAAGTCTTCTCCGCCGGGACGCGTCCCACGACGGTGCGCCCTGAGGCCATCGCCGCGCTCGCCGAGCTCGGCATCGACATCTCGAGCCACCGCTCGAAATCCGTCGACGAGTTTGCGGGGCAGGCGTTCGACTTCGTGATCACGGTCTGCGACGCGGCGAATGAGGCATGCCCCGTCTTCCCCGCCGGAACGCAGCGCATGCACTGGAGCTTCGAGGATCCGGCAGCCGTCGAGGGATCGGACGAGGAACGGCTGGCGGCCTTCCGCCGCATTCGCGACCAGATCCACGAACGCCTGAAAGACTTCGCCGCTACTTCACTATCACGGTAATTCGGGCGAAACCCTCGGCGAGCGTCGGCGGCACGAGCTTCTTCGCCATCGCGACCATCGCGTCGTCCGGGACCACCCGCGCGCGTCCGGTATTGCGCGCGCGGCAGACCTCCAGCGGGACGTCGAAGAACACCGCTTCGAGTTCGCAGCCGTAGGACTTGCCGATTCCGATGTAGGGAGCGCGCTCCGTGGGAACGAGGTTCGTCGCGTCGATATACGTGACCGGACGCCGCAGCGCGAGGCGCTGGCGGAGCAGGTAGCGGAGGGTTTGGAAGACGCGGTCGTGGATGGTCTGGTCGGTCTCATCGTCCACCAGAGTCTTACGGATGGAGTCGGAAGACAGACCTGCCGCGCCCAGTTGTTGAAGGTAAGTGGACTTGCCCGAGCCGGGCAAGCCCACCAGGACTACGATTCTCATGGCGGTCAGCGCCGCCGGATTTCTTATTGACCGTCCACGTTGCCGCTGCCGGCAGGCGCCGGAGCGGGCGGCTGGACCGTCTCGGCCGGAGGAGCGGCGGGAGCGGGCGGCGCGGTCTTCTTCACCGGCTTCTTGCTCGCGCTCTTGCGGGCCGATTTTTTCGGAGCAGCCTTCTTCGCAGCCTTCTTCGGCGCGGCTTTCTTAGCGGCCTTTTTCGGAGCGGCCTTCTTCACGGCCTTCTTCGCAGCGGCCTTCTTGGGGGCGGCCTTTTTCGCAGCCTTTTTCGGAGCAGCCTTCTTTGCAGCTTTCTTCGCGGCCTTCTTTGCCATATTTGCCTTCCTCGAAGTATTCGTACGCCTACGAGAGTGACATCATAATACATCGAAAATGTTCCGGCGCCAATCCTCTACAGACCGTAAAATCCGTTAATCTGAGGCGTGCCGCGCGACTGGGACCAGCACTACTCCGACCCCGCCCATCTCGACCTCACACCGGCCCCGCTTCTGGTCCAGGTGGCAGACCTTTTGCCGCCCGGCCGGGCGCTCGACGTCGCGTGCGGGACCGGCCGCAACGCGCTCCACCTCGCCGCGCTGGGATGGAACGTGACCGCCGTCGACCGCTCCGCCGTCGCGATCCGTCTGCTTCGCGAGCGCGCCGCCGGGCTCGACCTCGACGCCCATGTAGCGGATCTCGAAGCCGGCGAGTTCGACATCCCTCCGGATACCTTCGATCTCGTCTGCGACTTCTTCTATCTCCAGCGCGATCTCTTCCCCGCCCTGCGCCAGGCCGTGAAAATCGGCGGAGCGTTTGCCGGCGCGATTCATCTTGCGGGGCCCACGTCTCACCGGTTCGTCCTCCAGCCGGGGGAGTTGCGCGCCATCTTCGCGGATTGGAAAATCCTCTACTACTCGGAGTCGGCGGAGCCCGGCCACACTCGCCCGTCGGCCCGCATCATCGCAAGGCGGTCGTAAAAACCACCGCTCCATGACTGTCGCGGCTCTGTTGGAGCGCTCTTATCGGCGTTTATCGGCGTTCATCGGCGGCTTGACTGCGTTCGCCGCCTGCTGTTCGAGCTCGTCGATTTCCTTCAGGTACACCGTGGGCAGAATCCCCCGATCGCGCAGCCCGATGTAGAGCCGCCGGGCCTCCCGGTACTCCGCCGCGGCCCGCACGCGCTCGCCGGCTGCCTCCAGCGTGTCGCCGAGGTCGACATGGGCTTCGGCGAGGTTGTGGATGGTGTTCCAGTCATTGCTCCCGCGGTCGACCAGCCGCTGGTACTGTTCGATCGCCCGCGCGAGCTCCCGCTCCGAGCCCGACAGGTCGCCCGTGTGGTGCAGCGTCGTGCCGAGCTTGTCCATCGCGCTCGCCCGCGAGAGCGCCGCGCGCTGGTCCTGCGGATCGCTCGCCGCTACGAAGTCGCGCAACGCCAAGGTCCGGCGATACGCCGCCTCCGCTTCTTTCCAATGCCCCAGCCGCCCCTCGACCCAGCCGAGATCGCTATAGTCATACGACACGTCGAGCATCGTGCGAGGCTCGCGCGGCGACGCCGCCAGCCGCCGCTCGTCGATCGCTCGCGCCGCTTCGTACTCGCGCCGGCACTCCTCGTACCGTTTCTCGACGCCGTACAGCGCGCCCAATCGCTTCTCCGCGATCGCCAGTGCCCGCCAGGGCTCCAGCGCTGTCCCGGCCTGAGACGCCGCCTGCTGCGCGTGAGCCTTCGTCCGTTCCCGCCACGGGATCGCCTCGCCATACCGCTGCTCGTCGGTGAACGTGTCCGCGAGGCTGCCCTCGGCCGCGGACAGGCCGGCCAGCCATTCGCGCTCCGCCGGGTCGGCCCCGAGCGCCTGCTCGTACGCCGCCACGCTTCGCCGCAGCACCGCGCGCGCTTCCTCGATGCGTCCGTTGCTCGCCAGACTCGAGGCAAGCTCGTTCGCGACCCGTAGCCGGTCCTTGCGCAACTCACGGCCGGAATCGCGAACCGCCAGCCGCGCCAGGATCGCATCGGCCTTCCGAAAACTCTCCAGCGCCGCGCTCACCTTGCCGAGATTCGAATCGCCGAGATCTCCCTGGACGATGGCGACCCGCTCGTACCCGAGCGCCACTTCGCGCGCGACCGCCGCATTCCGCCCCGACTCTTTCGAGAGATTCTCCAGGTATTCGAGTGCGCGCCGCACGAGGAGCTCGCGGGCGGCGGTCGAACCCGGCAGCCGCTCGATGGCGTCGTGCAACTCGAACAGCACCGAGTGGGCCAAGCCTCGCACCTGTTCGAACCGGCGCTGCGCCTGCCGGCCTTCCCACCAGGCCGCCGCGCCGAACCCGACGATCAACAAAAGCGCGAGCGACGCCGCTGGGATAGCGACGCGATGCCGACGCAGCGCCTTCCCGAACCGGTAGCGCCACGTAGCGGGACGCGCCTTCACCGGGCGGCCGTCCAGATGCCTGCGGACGTCCTCCGCGAACTCCGCGACGGTCGCGTAGCGGCGCCGCGGATCCTTCTCCAGCGCTTTGGCGACGATCGTTTCCAGATCGCCCCGGACTCGCCGGCGCAGCGCGGACGGGACCGCGTCCGTGAGCGGGAGCGGCGCTTCCTCGGCGATCGCCCGCGCCAATTCCGCCAGGGTCTTGGCGTCGCGATAAGGACGCCGCGCCGCCAGCAGCTCGTACAGGATGACGCCCAGCGAGTAAACGTCGCCGGCCACCGTGTCGGGCTCGCCGCGGATCTGTTCGGGGCTCGCATACGCCGGCGTCATCGCTGGGACGGCGGTCTCGGTGAGGTCGGGACCACCCTCGAGGACCCGCGCCAGCCCGAAATCCAACAGCTTCGAGCGTCCTTCCGGCGTGATCAGAATGTTCCCGGGCTTCAAATCCCTGTGGACCACAAGACGCTGATGCGCGTACGAGACCGCGTCGCAGATCGATACGAAAAGTTCCAGGCGGGCCTCGACGCCGAGCTGCGCCGTCTCGCAATAGGCCAGCAGCGGCAGCCCCTCGACGTACTCCATGACGAAGTACGGCTGCCCGTCCGCCGTCGCGGCCCCGTCGAGCAGGCGCGCGATCCCGGGGTGTTCGAGCTGCGCCAGGATCTGCCGCTCGCGACGGAAGCGCCGCTCCAGACCGGCGTGGCGCATCCCGCTCGTGACCAACTTGATCGCGACTCGCTTTTGATACGCGCCGTCCCCGCGCTCGCCGAGGTACACGACACCCATGCCGCCGCGCCCGATTTCGTTCACCACGCGGTACGGCCCGATGGTCGACGGCGCCGGAGATTCGGCCCGCAGCGCCGCTCCGGGCGCGATGGCGGAGTTCAACAGATCGTCGGCCTGCGCTTCGAGCGAGAGCAGAGATTCGACGGCGCGGCGCAGCTCGGCGTCGCTGCCACAAAGCTCGTCGAGCAGGGCGGGACGGTCGCGCTCGTCCGCCTCCAGCAGGCGGGCGAGCACCGGCTTGACCTCGCTCCACCGCTCCGCCGTCATTGCAGCGCCGAGCCCTCCATGTACTGGAGCAGCCAGAGCCGGGCGGTGGCCCATTCGCGTTTCACGGTCGCGGGTGAGACGCCGATCACCTCCGCCGTTTCCTCGATCGAGAGCCCGCCGAAGTAGCGCAGCTCGACCACCTGCCCCTGCCGTGCGTCGAGGCGGCTCAACTCTTCGAGCGAACGGTTCAGCGACAGCAGATCGACCTTCGGCTGGGTGAACGCGCCCAGCGCGTCGTCGAGCGCCACCACTTCGGCATTCCCCTGCCGCTTCGCGGCGTGCCGCCCTTCCGCGTGATTGATCAGGATGCGGCGCATCATGCTCGCGGCCAGTCCGAGGAACTGCGCGCGATTGCGCCAGTCGACCGCGCGTTGATCGACCAGCCGGATGTACGCCTCGTGGACCAAGGCGGTCGGCTCGAGCGTGTGGTCCGGACGCTCCCCCGCCAGGAAGTGCCGCGCCAGCCGGCGCAGTTCCTCGTACACGATCGGCGTCATCTGATCGAGCGCCGTCTTGTCTCCCTTACTCCAACTGACCAGAAGCTGAGTAACATCCGGCGCCGCGAACAAGAATCCCCCCGTTAGAACCACTTCATTTTACATGAGCCAAATCTCGCGCTTTTCCGGCGTATTAGGCGATGCGTACCACACTCGCTCGCTATCGATATCAGGTCTTCACCGCCGTCGCCGCCGTGCTGATCGCCGCGCCGGCATGGGCCCAAACCATTGGAACACTGAATGTTACGGCCGCCACCAGCAAGCGCGTCGACCTCTCCTGGACGGGGACCGGCGCCAGCTACACCGTCCAGCGCCGTGTTCTCGGCAGCACTTACTCCACGATCGCAACTGTAAACAACAGCACATACTCGGACACGCAGATCGACGCCTACACGACGTACGAATATCAGGTGACGGCCAGCGCCTCCGCGATATCGAATAGCGTCCGAGTGGGACCGCCTCCCGCCGGACTGACCGCCGTCGCGCCGGCGCCGCTGCGCGGCTCGACCCCCGTCGATACCTACGGCTACGACCTCTCCCTGGTCCTCGACGGCAACGGCGACCCGGCGTTCCTATTCGGCTGGGGCGACCAGAACGGAGATTCCGTGTGGACGGATTCCGTCCTGCTCTTCCGTTCGTGGAACCGCGCCAAGTATGCGTGGAACCCGATCGTCACGATCGCCACCATCGGGGACGCGCTCACCTACTTCCATCAAACGACGAGCCTCGCGTATGACGCCTCGACCGGCGCCTTCGCCGCGGCGTCCGAGGACGAGAAGGGCGACGTGAACATCTACGCCTCGACCGACGGCGGCGCCACATGGACGAAGAAAAAGACGTTCGCTTATGTGGAAGGCGGCACGTCGTGGTCCTCCCCGTCGATCGCGATGGCGGGCGGCAATGTCCACATCGCGGTCGTCGCCGACGACACAGGCATGCATTACGTGACCGGACGGCTCTCCGCCGACTCCACCACCTGGACGGACAAGACGGCACCGAAGGCGGCGAACACCGACTTCGCGCGTGAAAAGACGACTACCTCGCTTGCGCTCGATAGCGCCGGGAACCCGGCGATCGCGTATTGGGTCGACGACACGAACGTCGCCTACAACGAAGTCCTGCTGTACTGGAAGCCAGCGGGGGGCGCGGCGCCCGTACGCGCCATGGACAGCCAGGGACACCAGACCGACGATCTGGCGGTGAAGCTCGCGTTCTTCAATCTGAATCCGCGCATCCTCACCTACACTTTCCGGAGTGACGCCGAGTTTGGCGTGGGCGTTCACTTCGTTCGCTCCGACGACGGCGGCATCACGTGGCAAAACCCTGTGGTCCTGCCGCCCGACGGCAATTCGTCGAGCGACTTCCCGTTCGACCTGGCGATCAATTCGAAGGGCGAAGCGGCCGCATCGTTCGGCCAGAACAGCGGCTCGGGCGACGCGGTCTGCGGCAGTCCGAAGCTCTCCCGGTCGACCGACCTCGTGCACTGGACCACCTGTGCGATCGCCGACATGAGCATCACCGGCAACTTCGGCCCTTACCCCGGCGCAATCCAGCTCGCCTTCGGCGGTAACGACAGGCTGTATCTTCTCTGGTGGGAGCAGGGCGACACGCAGGCCAACACCGGCATTCTGATGTACCGCGAGCCGCCGGCCAGCGCGGTGACCGGCCCGTCGATTTCGAGCGTGGTGGACGGCGCGAGTTTCCGCTCCGGCATCGTCGCCGGCTCGTGGGTGACGATCCAGGGCGCCAACCTTTCGGACACGACGCGCACCTGGGGCGGCTCCGACTTCAATAACGGCAACGTCCTGCCGACCGATCTCAGCGGCGTCCAGGTCAAGATGAACGGCCAATCGGCGGCGGTCTATTACATCAGCCCGACGCAGCTCAACGTGCAGGCGCCGGCGAATATCAGCGGCAACGTCTCGGTGCAAGTGACCCACGCCGGCGTCACGAGCAACACGGCTACGGCCACGGCGGTGACCAACGCGCCCGCGCTGTTCGCCTACGCGGCGGGCGGCAAGACGTACCCGGCGGCGGTCTACCTGGATAGCCGGATCGTCGGCGACCCGGTGGTCGCGGGGTCGGCGGTGGCGAAAGCGCATGGCGGCGACCGGATTCTGCTGTACGGCACGGGGATTGTGCCGTCGCCCGCCGGAATCATTGTGTCTGCGCCGATCGTTTCCACCAGCCCGGTCACGGTGACGGTCGGAGGCCAGAACGCGACGGTCGAGTTCGCGGGGCTGGTGGCGTCCGGCGAGTTTCAGATCAACATCGTGATGCCGAACCTCGCGCCCGGCGAATACCCGGTCGTAGTCACGGTGGCCGGCCAGTCGTCGCAGTCGGGAGTGCTCATCCCGGTGCAATAGAGGAACCCAGCAGAGCCGCGACAGGATGGAGCGGGTGTTTTCTACGGCACGATGTTCAACGTTACGGTCTGCGAGTTCGCTGGTCGCAGTCCGGTGTGATTATCCCGGTCCAGTAGAGGACTACCGAAACAGAGCCGCGCACGAAGTAAGCGGTTGTTCGCTGAGATAACCGCTCCATGACTGTCGCGGCTCTGTTTCGGCAGTCGCGTCCCAGCAGTTCTACGGCACGATGTTCAACGTGACGGTCTGCGAGTTCACGCCGCCGACCGTCACGAAGAACGGCTGCGGCCCTGTTCCCACGTTCGCAGGGACGTTGAAATTGATCTGCGTCACGCCGACGAAGCCGCTGGGAATGCCGTTAAACAGGATCGTCGCGGGTTGGCCGCCGATCGTGATCGACAGCGGCTGCCGCGGCTTCGGCAGGTTCGCCGCCGACGTTCCGGAAACAGGCGTCGCGCCGGTCGCCAGGAACGGCGAAACATCGCCCTCGCCTGTGATGTACGCGACGAGCGTCTGTCCTGCCTTCGCCGAATTGACGGGACGCCCTTGCGGGTCCCAGATTCCGAACAGTCCGGGAGCGGAGACGCCGAGATTGAACTGGTACTCGGAGATCTTGCCGCCATTGTTGATGGCCAGCACGGAGGGACCGGCGCCGGCTTCGTAGGGAACCTGGAGATTGATTTGTCCGGCGCCCGGGAACACGCCCCAGATCGGGGCGGTGACGCCGTTCACGGTGGCGCTGATGCCGCCGAGGTCGAAGGGTAATGGCAGCGTGCGCGCTTGTCCGCCTCCGGCCGGGAGCCCGTCGAGGAAGACGCTCATGAGCATCCCCGGCGCGAACGCCTGTTGGAACGACGCCGCGTTTGCGATCCCGGCAACCTGCGAGTCCGCGGGGCCGACCACGAGCGTCACCGGGATAGTGAAGTGGTCCGGCGTGGCGCCGGGCGCTTCAAATGCGATTGCAGTTTGGTAGCTGCCGTTCGACAGTCCCGCCGTCGCAGCACGCAACGCGATCTGGCCCTTTCCAGTGCCCGTAAGCGGCGAGATCTGGAGCCACTTGGTAGCCGAGTTCGAGGGCGATACCGAGGCCTTCCATTGCGGCGTACCGCCGGTGAAGCCGACGTCGACGGCCGCGGTGGCGTCGTGCTTGTTATCCACCGCCGTGAGATGGATGCTCTGCGGTCCGATGCCGAGCGCAGCGGGGGACACCGGCGCGGGCTCGAAGTTCACCGTCGCCGTCGCGGTCACGGTGCTGCCATCCTCCGCGCTCCCGGTGATCGTGTACGTCTTGGTAGCCGGGGCGACCGTCGTGCCATCCCAGCAAAGAGTCGTCCGCAGGGTTCCGAACGGCGCGAGACGAGCCGTCCCGAAGAGCGGCTGGATTTGGCCGGTCGCGTTAAGGGTGCCAAGAGTGAGCCGGCTGAGCTGGACCATGAAACCGCCATGCTCTTCAAGCACCAGATCTTGAGACCACTGGCAGGACGGATCGGCCGCCGGATTCTGCTGGCTGGTCGACGGCGTCGCGGTGAGTGTCACCGCCGGCGCGATGTTCGGGCCGATCGGGCCGACGAAGCTGACGGTCACCGATTGCGACCATTTCGTGCCGTCTGCGTCCTGCCCGGAGAAGACGAAGATGCGGTCGAATGGGACGCGTGGAATGCTCGCCTGCGTGCCGGCGAGCCCCGTCAGGATGACCCCGCCGTGCGCGGCGATCGCGCCGTTGGTCGACACACCCCCATTAGCGAACGAGGGGATCGAACCCGAGTTGTCGACGCCGTTGACGGTAAACCCGGTCACTTTGGTCGCCACGCCGGCCTTTTCGGTCAGCACGATCGTGTACGGCCAACTCGTCCCAATCTGCGGTACGGGATTCGGCGTGATGAAGGGAATCACTTGAGAGCCAGACGCGGGAGCATTGAGATCGACCGTCGCCGTGCCGGTCGACGGGCCGTAGACGCCGTCGCCACTGTACATGGCGTAGATCTTTCCCGACGTCGCCGAGAGCAGCCCGGCGGTCGATTTCAGCGTGGCGGTCATTCCCGCTGCCGTCGAAACCAACGGCGCGGTCCCGAAGGTGTTGTCGTTCGCGACGAAGGTCACGGCGCCGCCCGGCGCTGTCTTGCCGCCTCCGGTCACGGTCGCGGTCAGAGTCACAGGCGTGTCGACGTCGCCCTTGGCGGGATTGGCGGTAAGGGTCGTGGCGCTCGCCGACCCGCTGTCCCACTTCATCACCAGATTATTGGCGTCGATCGTGCCGAGGCCGGTCGCGAGGTCATAGCCGGGGCCCGCCGCATACCCGAGTTTCCCGTTCACGCAGGCCGGACTGCCCTGTACGCACCACACCATGTTGTCGCCGTCGACCACGTCGTGGAAGACGCCATTGGTGGACTGCGCCAGGCGGTACAGGGTGGGATTGATGTTCCCGAGTCCTGGCTGCGAGATGACCTTCTGCTTCTGGAGATAGTCGTTCAGCAGCGCGACGACTCCCGCGAAGGATGGCGAACCCGCGGAGGTGCCGCCGACCCGCCGCGTCGCTCCCGCGTTGTAAATCAAGTAGGGATCGTGCGCGGAGCCGGCAGTCAGCGACAAATCCGGCACATCGCGCATTTTGTCGTCGGGCACGCCGGGTCCGGTTTGCCACGCCGGCTTGGCGAAATAAGCGCTGGCGCCGCCGGTCCCGGAGACGATGTCGGACCGGAGAGCGACTTCATTCCAGACCGACTCGGGGATGTACGAGAGCGCCGACGCGCCGTTGGGATCGTTCGAACGGCTCCAGTAGGCGTCCGCGCCTTCGTTGAACTGCGTGCCGCCGATCGAGGTCACTTCCGGAATATTGGCGGGGTACGCTAGTGTGACGCCCTTGGACGCCTGCGGGGTCGGCGAGTAAATGGAATCGCACACGGCGGCGCCCCAGTCGCCCGAGGCTGCCATGAACGTAATGCCCTGCGCGTTCGCCTGCTGGGTCAGGTAGCGGAGCGCGGTGCTGCTGCCGGCTTCGCAAGCTCCGTAGCTGTACGTAATGATGGGCGCGATGTTCTGGTCGATGGCGTAAAGCAGAGAGGTGCGAACGCTGCGCGCGTACACATAGTAGATGGTCGCCTTCCGAGCCACGGCGCCGGTCCACTCGACATCCAGGTCGGCCTCGACCATATCGTTCGCGAGCTTGCCCGGGTCGGGTCCGAACAGGACGAGTTTCGGATCGTTGGCAGGCAGGTTGTAGAGCTTGCGGAACGCCTGAATATCGGCGAGATCGATAGCGGTCTGGCCGATCACAGCGATCCCGATTCCGGTCCCGTCGATTCCGGCATCGTAGAGCGGCTTCACGTTATAGATGGTCGCGAAATCGTCGGGGGCGATGGCGTGCGAGGTTGTCGTGACATTGTTCGCGGGAGTGTCGGCCGGAGCCATCACATGCAGCGGACGCGGCGCGAAGTCGTGCAGCCCGTCGAAGCCTGCGACTACGGAGGCGAGCGCCGCGGGAACGGACGGTTCGTCGACATTCGCGACGTGATCCTCACCCTTCACCCGGTAGCGGTGGAATTGGGCGCCGAGCGCGCGGCCGACGCGGTCCGCCGTGCCGCTGAACGTGATCCAGTGACGGCCGCGGGCGACGTCGCCGACTTGCAGGCCTTCGGAGCGCAGCCACTGCGTCACCTGATCGATATCGCGCGCGGTCAGGCCGAAACGGTCGGCGAACTGTTCCGGCGTGAGCCACTTGTGGTAGTTCGCCGACTTGGGATCTTGCTGCTCGCGCAGGAAGCCTTCGAGCGAGGCGTCGGGACGCAGCAGCAGAGCGACATCGTGCAGTTCGAGGGCGGGATCGGCCGCTCCCTGGTCATTGACGGCGAGCGCTTGGGGATGCCGGTTGCCGCGGACAATCGTGCGTCGCGTGGAGTCGACGCGGTCGACCACCCGGTCCTGTGCCGCAGCCAAAAGCGTGACTGCCGAAAGGGCGAAGAATACGAGCCTTAAATGGCGCTGCATATGTAAGATCACTCACAGTACCACAGCGCCTGACGGGGCGCCTGCTAGGCGCCCACCGACTTAGACCGGATGCGGCGAGAGAGTGACGCGAACTCGTCCATCATGGCGCGGCGGGCCTCTGCGAACGCCTTAGAGTCGGGTTGGCCGGCGCGCAGATAGTCGAGGACGATGGCCTCGGCGCGCACATACTCGGCGGCTACGTCGGCGAGGTCGGCGGCGATCTCCAACGGGATGGTCGCGACGCCATTGGTGTCGGCGTGGATCAGGTCGCCGGGATGGATGGTGATGCCGCCGACCCGCACGGCGCGGTGGAGGTCCACGATGTGGCTGTATCCGTGCGAGCAGATGGACCCGTTGCTGAACGCCGGGAAACCGATCTTGCGAACCTGGTCGAGATCGCGCGCCCCCCCGCTGGTGATCAGTCCGGCCGCGCCGAACGCCTGGTAGGTGGAGCACATGATCTCGCCGAAGGTCGCGGCGATACAGGGGTCGTCGAGGTCCTGATAGACGACGATGGGCGGTCCCGGAAGCTCGGCGAAGCGCGCCACCTGCTCGTCGAGCGAGCCGTAGACGTCGCCGGAGCGTTTCGGGAAGGCGCAGCGCATAGTCGCGGTCGAGGCGTACCCGGCGATCGGCGGCATCTCCGGGAAGCACGCGCGAATGCGGGCGTCCATGTAGCCCTCGGTCCGCGGCCGAATCTCGAAGAGCTCGATGGCGTTGCAAATGGTCGGGGTGTCGAATTGGGTGAGACGGCTGAGGTCGAGGGGCATTCTTTGATTCTACCGAGCCGCGCACGCCAGTAAGCGGTTGTCGCAAACAACGGAAGCTGCTGGACCGCCGTGTCACGGCGACGCCGCCGCATCGGTTCGACAGGCAACCGCTTACTTCGTGCGCGGCTCTGTTTCAGCAGTCGTTGTATACTCGCAGCATCACACTGGGAGGGATGCTGTGGCTTCAATCCGCTTCACTCTGAACGGAAAACCCCAAACGATCGACGCCGCCGTGCCCGCGATGCCCCTGCTCTGGGTCCTTCGCGACACACTCGGGCTCACCGGCACCAAGTTCGGCTGCGGGATGGCGCTCTGCGGCGCCTGCACGGTCCACGTCAACGGGCAGCCGATGCGCTCCTGCTCGACGCCGATTTCGAGCATCGCCGGCAAGAACATCACCACCATCGAGGGGCTCTCGCCGGACGGCAACCATCCCGTCCAGCGCGCCTGGAACGAGTGCGACGTGCCGCAGTGCGGGTACTGCCAGTCCGGCCAGATCATGACCGCCGCGGCGCTCCTCTCGAAGCAGCCGCGCCCCACCGACGCCGATATCGACGAGGCCATGCGCAACAACATCTGCCGCTGCGGAACCTACCAGTCGATCCGGCAGGCCGTGCACCTCGCCTCCGACCTGATGCGGAAGGGAGGCAAGGCATGAATCGCCGCAGCTTCCTGAAGACCGGCGCCGCCGCGGCCGGCGGCCTCCTCGTCAAGTTCCACCTGCCCGCGAGCGCCGCCACTACCGCGCCGCTGAAACTGAACGCCTGGGTCCACGTCGCGCCGAATGACACGGTCACCCTCTTCATCCACAAAGCGGAGATGGGACAGGGCACCGTCACGTCGCTTTCGATGCTCCTGGCCGAAGAGCTCGAATGCGACTGGAGCAAGATCCGCACCGAGTTTCCCGGCATCGACCGCGAGTACGGTCCGAACCAGGGCGTGGTCGGCAGCCAGAGCATTCGCAGCTCGTATCAACCGCTGCGCCGCGCCGGCGCGGTCGCGCGAGAGATGCTCGTCCAGGCCGCCGCGCAACAGTGGTCCGTCGACCGCGCGAAGTGCCGCGCCGAGAACGGCGCTGTCGTCAACACCGCGACCGGCGCCCGACTAACTTACGGCGCGCTCGCCGACGCCGCATCCAAAATCACGCCGCCCGCCAACGTCACGCTTAAGGATTCCGCCGCGTTCACGGTCATCGGCAAATCGCACAAGCGCCTCGACACCCTCGACAAGACGAACGGCCGTGCGACGTTCGGCATCGACGTCCGCCGGCCCGGGATGCTTTACGCCGTCGTCGAACGCTGTCCGGTGTTCGGAGGCAAGGTGAAGAGCTACATGGTGGCGGACACCATGGCGGTTCCCGGCGTCAAACACGTCCTCGGGATCTCGTCCGGAGTGGCGGTGGTCGCCGACAATACGTGGTCGGCGAACCAGGGGCGCAAAGCGCTCAAGATCGAGTGGGACGAAGGCGAGCACGCCAACCTGAACAGCGACGATATCCGCAAGGACTTCGCCGCGCAGGCCGAGAAGCCCGGAGCCGTGGCCCGTAAAGATGGCGACGCTGCCGCCGCGCTCGCCTCCGCCGCGAAGAAGCTCGAAGCGGTGTACGAGGTCCCGTACCTCGCCCACGCGCCCATGGAGCCACTCAACTGCACCGCCGACGTCCGCGCCGATTCCTGCGAGGTCTGGGTGTCGACGCAAATGCAGACGGCCGTGATGCAGGCCGCGCTCGGCATCACGAAATTGAAGCCGGAGGCGATCCAGGTCCACACCCTCTATATGGGCGGCGGCTTCGGACGGCGTGCCCGCAACGACTACGCTTCCGAAGCGATCGAGGTCTCGAAGGCGGTCAAGGCGCCTGTCCAACTCACCTGGATGCGCGAGGACGACATGCAGCAGGACTGGTACCGTCCCGCGTCGTACACGCGTTTCGCCGCGGGTCTGGACGCGGAGGGCTGGCCGGTCGCGCTCACCAGCCGCGTCGTGTGCCCGCCCTTCGGCGGCATCCGCGACGGTCTGTCGCGCACCGGCGTCGAGGGCATCATGGACATGGCGTACGCCATTCCCAACGTGTTCGTCGACTATCACGCCGCCGATCCCGGCATCCCGGTCAGCTACTGGCGGTCGGTCGGGTACTCGCAGAACACGTTCTTCATGGAGAGCTTCGTCGACGAGATGGCGGCGGCGGGCGGTAAGGACCCGCTCGAATTCCGCCGCAAGCTCGTCGCGGACAATGCGCGCCTGCTGGCGGCGCTGAACTTGGCGGCGGACAAGGCAGGCTGGGGCAAGCCGCTGCCCAAGGGCCACGGACGCGGCATCGCGTTCTCGACCAACGTCGGGAGCTTCACCGCGCAGGTCGCCGAGGTCTCGATCGCGAACGGCAAGCTGAAGGTCGAGCGGGTGGTCTGCGCGGTCGATTGCGGACAGGTGGTGAATCCGGCCGGGGTCGAGCAGCAGATCCAGAGCGGCATCGCCTTCGGCCTGACCGCCATGCTGAAGGGCGCCATCACGATCGACAAGGGCCGCGTCCAGCAGTCGAACTTCCACCAGTACGACATGCTGCGGATCGACGAGATGCCGAAGGTCGAGGTGCATCTCGTGCCCAGCCATGCCGCGCCCGGCGGGATCGGGGAGGCCAGCACGCCCGGCATCGCTCCCGCGGTCGGGAACGCCATCTTCGCCGCCATCGGGAAGCGTGTCCGCCGGCTGCCGCTCCGTCCGCAGGATCTGGCGTAATACAATTCGCGTTTCCGCCGATAAGAGTGAGCGGAGACCTCGTGCCGCCGCCACCGAAATCGCAGCCGTTGTCCGTCCTGGTCGCCGAAGACAATCCGGTGATGCAGACGGTCATTAAGTTCATGCTGAGCTCGTGGGGCTATGAACCTATCCTCACGGTCAATGGCTCGGATGCCTGGGAGATCCTGGGCGGGACGGGCGCGCCCCGATTGGCGCTCCTGGACTGGATGATGCCCGGCGTCGATGGCGTGGAGCTTTGCCGCCGGGTGCGCGCGGCCGCCAGAGAGCCCTATACGTACCTCATGCTGCTCTCCGGGCGCAGCGACTCCGCGGACCTCGTCCGCGCGATGGACGCCGGCGCCGACGACTACCTCCGCAAACCGTTCGATGCGCAGGAGCTACGGGTGCGTTTGAGCGCTGGACGGCGGATCATCCAACTGCAGGAACAGCTGGTGGCGGCCCGCGAGGAGCTTCGCGCCCAGACGATGCGCGATTCTCTGACGGGCCTGTTGAACCACGCGCATATACTGGCGGCGCTCCAGGACGCGCTACGCGGCGACGAACCGGTCTCGGTTCTGCTTGCCGACCTGGATCGCTTCCGCCAGATCAACGACAGTTTCGGCCACCCGGCCGGGGATGAGGTCCTGCGCGAGTTCTGCCGCCGTTTTCGCGCGGCGCTCCCTCCCGACGCGGCCGTCGGACGGTACGGCGGCGAGGAGTTTCTTGCCGTCCTCCCGGGGTGCGGCTCTTCCGCCGCCCGCGAGTTGGCGGAGCGTGTCCGCGACGTCGTCCGAACCGAAACCTTCACCGCCGGCGCCGCGGCGTTCCCGGTCTCGTGCAGTGTCGGGATCGCCTGCTGCGAGAATCCGTACACTTCGGATGCGGCGGCGCTGCTGCGCCAGGTCGATGAGGCCCTGTTCTGGGCCAAGCGCGAGTGCCGGAACGTGACCACCGTCGCGCCCGACCTCAATCCGCCGGCGGAGCCGGACCGTCACGCCGCCGTCGTTTCGTAACTTTTTCGCGTCCGGGAAGTATAAGGAGAGTGACCCAGAGCCTTCTTGCCGACCTACGGTATGCCGCGCGCGTCCTGCGCCAGTCTCCCCTGTTCGGTGGTGTCGCCGTCGCCGCGCTCGCCCTCGGGATCGGCGCCAACACCGCCATTTTCTCGATGGTCAACAACCTCCTGCTGCGCTCCCTCCCGTATCAGGACCCCGACCGCCTCGTGATGGTCTGGGAAGAAGCAAGCTTCGCCGGCTTCGCCAAGAACACGCCGTCCCCCGGCAACTACACCGAATGGAAGAGGCAGAACACGGTGTTCACCGACATGGCGGCGACGCGCGGCAACATCGCGAACCTCACCGCCGACGGTCCGCCGGAACAGGTCCTGGGACGCCTGGTCACCGCCAACTTCTTCGACGTCCTCGGCGTCCGCCCGTCGCTCGGGCGCGCTTTCACCGCCGAGGAGGACCGCACCGCCGCCAACGTCGTCCTCATCAGCTATCGGCTCTGGCAGCGGCGCTATGCCGGCGATCCGAGTGTCGTGAATCGCGACATCCTCATGAACGGCGTCAAGTACACGATCCTCGGCGTGATGCCGCGCGATTTCGTGTTCCGCAATCGCGAGATCGATTACTTCGGCCCGATCCACTTCTCCCCCACCGACCTGCACGCCTTCGGCTCGCGCTACCTGAACGTCGTCGCCCGGCTGAAGCCCGGCGTCACGGTCGAGCGCGCCCGCGAAGAGATGAATGCGATCGCGAAGCGCCTCCAGCAGGAGCATCCCGACAATGACAAGAATACGGGCGCAGTGGTCTTCTCCCTGCGCGAGGACCTACTTGGCAATACCCGGGTCGCCATGATCGTGCTGATGTTCGCGGCGGGCTGTGTGCTACTGATCGCGTGCGCGAATCTCGCCAACCTGCTGCTGGCGCGCGCCGTTTCTCGTCAGCGCGAAATGGCGGTGCGCGCCGCGCTCGGCGCCGGACGCGGACGCCTCGTCCGCCAGATGATCACCGAAGGCCTGCTCCTCTCCTGCACCGGCGGATTACTGGGTGTCGGACTGGCGCGCGCCGGCATGATATTCCTGACCAAGCTCGCGCCCGTGGGCTTCGGAAACACCGGTGACCTCGGCCTCGACCCGCCGGTGCTGGCATTCGCGGTCGCGCTCTCGCTGCTGACCGGCGTCGTGTTCAGCATCGTGCCCGCGATCCAGGTGTCGAGCACGTCCTTGAACGACGCCCTGCGCCAAGGCGGCCGGTCGGGTGTCGGCGGACGCCGCGCCGCGACCCGTGACGCGCTCGTCGTCGCCGAAGTCGCGATCGCGCTCGTCCTCCTGGTCGGCGCGGGACTCATGCTGCGGACACTCTCGCGCCTGCGTTCCATCGACGTCGGCTTCCGCCCCGATCATCTGCTGACCCTGCGCACCACTCTGCCCCGCCAGAAATACCAGGACCCCGCACGGCGTATCGCGTTCTTCGACCGTGTCCTCGCCGGCGTGAATGCGCTCCCCGGCGTCGAAAGCTCCGCCTACAATTCGACCTTGCCGTTCGTCGAAACGGGGAATACGCAAGGCTACGAAGTGGAAGGACGGCCGCGGCCAGCGGGCGAGGCCGGCGACGCCCTCTACCGGATCGGCACCAACGACTACCTGCGGACGCTCGGCGTTCACCTCATCGAAGGCCGCCTGCCGGATGCCCGCGACGGCGCTGCCACCACGCCGGTTCTCGTGATCAACGAAACCCTCGCCCACCGCTATTTCCCGCACGAGAGCGCCCTCGGACACCGAATCTGGATGTACGAGCGCGCGCCCGTCTGGCGCACCATCGTCGGCGTCGTCCGCGATGTCCGCGAGCGCGGTTACGGCCTCGACATGAAGCCCGGCGTGTACATCCCGTACGCGCAAATTCCCGAGACCTGGGCGCAGCCCGAGGCTTTGATCGTGCGCGCAAAGGGGGATCCGACTGCCCTTACCGCCTCGATCCGGCGCATCATCGCGGGCGTCGACGCCGAACAGCCCGTTTCGGCGATCCGCACCATGGACGAGATCCTCGACCGTAATGTGGAGGACCGGACTCAGCAGATGACGCTACTGAGCGCCTTCGCGATCCTCGCGCTCCTGCTCGCTTCTATCGGGTTGTACGGCGTGCTCGCGTACGCAGTCTCGCAACGCTCGCGGGAGATCGGACTGCGAATGGCGCTCGGCGCCAGCGCGCAGAAGGTGGTCGCGATGGTGGTCGGGCGAGGACTCGGGCTCACCGCCGCCGGTCTCGCGATCGGGCTCGCGCTCGCCGCCGCGGGCGCTCATGCGATGAAGTCGCTGCTCTACGGAGTGGACGCCATCGATCCGGCGACCTTCGCCGGTGTCGCGGGACTGCTCTGCGCGATCGCGGCCCTGGCCTCGTGGATTCCGGCCCGCCGCGCCTCCCGCATCGACCCGATCGTGGCGTTACGGGACGAGTAAGTCTAAAAGCATATCTCTCGCAAAGACGCCGCGAAGCGCCTCGATGCCTGCTTTCTCCGCCCTCGAGGAAGACTGGGGTTCGCGAGGGGCCTAAAAGCATATCTCTCGCCAAGACGCCAAGCCCGCCAAGAAACACAAAAAGGGCGTTCGTGTTCTTGGCGAGCTTGGCGTCTTGGCGAGAGAAAAAGCCCCTCTCTGTGTACTCAGAGGCGACGCCGCGAAGCGCCTCGATGCCTGCTTTCTCCAAGAACCACAAACCGCGCTCGTGTTCTTGGCGGCTTGGCGTCTTTGCGAGAGAAATAAGCCCATCTCGAAGTACGCCGAGGCGACGCCGCGAAGCGTCAAGGGCATTCCTGTTCTTGGCGAGCTTGGCGTCTTGGCGAGAGACATAAGGCACTACGCGCGCTGCCGTCGCAACCCGGGATCGGCCGCCCCAGCCGCGCGCGACCGTTCGAACGGCTCTCCCAGGAACTCACCCAAGCGCTCCGCTGTCGCCGCCGGATCCTCCAGCGCCTCCCCGTACTGCACGTGTAGCACGTGCACTCCCGGGGCGCGCTTCAACCAGTCCTGCACACGCACGAGTTGGCCCGCATACACACGCGCCAACTGCTTCTCCCCCAGGCCGCCGCCCTCGCGCCCCAGCCGCTGGAGCATGGCGCTTTGCGACGCCGTCACTTCCTCGAGCGCGCGATGCATGAACACGATCCGGTACTCTTCGCCCGCCGGCAGATACGGCAGGAGATGCGCAACGATCTTCACCACTCTGCCGCGCGCCTCCGGCACCCACGACGTGTCCCGATGCAACTGCGTCGCTTTCTCATGCTCCAGATACCCGCGCGGATTGTCTTCGTCCGGTATCCGCTTGCCGTCTGAATACACGGGAATCCCGCCCGCCGTCAGCATTTGCATCATCATCGACGTGCCACTGCGCGGCAGCCCGGAAACAATCGTCACGACCCTCGACCGGTCGGCGGGCGGAGCACTCTCCTGCCGTTCCGTGCCGGGCAACCCGGCAGCCGGCTGGACGGCGAGTTCCTCCGCAGGCGATACCCGCGCCCTCTTACGGCGGTCGCGCAGCGCGGCAGCCTTCGCCAGGTGCAGGCTCGCTTCGCCGATCCGCGCCGGATCGCGCCGCAGCAGGCGACCGAGCTGCTCGTGCGCCTTCGCCAGCCCGGGCGCCTGGGCGAGCGCCACCCGGAACGCCTGCTCGGCGTGCTCGTACTCACCCAACCGTCGCAACGACGCTCCCAGCACGCAATGCACACCCGGCTGGAAGTACACCAGCGCCAGCGAATCCACTGCGCTGGCCACGGCTTCTTCGTGCTGCCCCGCCGCGTGGTGCAAGCGAGCCTCCATCGCCATCGCGTGCGCGTGATCCGGATCCGCGCGCAGCAGGCGGCGCGTATACCCGAGAGCGCGCTTGGTATCCCCGATGGAGCCGAATCCCTCGGCCAGGAACGAGCACGCATTCAGGTTGCGGCCGGCGCGCTCCGCCAACTCCTCCAGCAACGGACGGACGGCCTCCTTGCGCGCCTTGGTGTTGGCCTTGGCCAGCGCCAGCCGGACCCGCAGGAACAGCCGGTCGAGAATCGATCCGGCGGCCTTCTCCGCGAGCTTGCGGCGCTCATGCACTTCCCTGCGATCGCGCGATCCGCGGTCGGGACGGAGGTCCTCGTCTTTTCGTTCCTCCCGACGCCGCTTCAGTTCCGCGGCGGCTTTGGGCACGTAGACCGCGCAAGCCTGATCGAACCGCGCCAAAACGCGCGCCGCGCCGGCATGATCGCCCGCCTGCATGTGGCACAGAAAAAGATGTTCGTGGAACCGCGCTTCCTCGGGATCTTCGGCGATCAAGTCGCGCAGGATCGCGCCCGCCAGGTCGGGCCGGCCCTCGTCCATGTACGATCGCGCCAGATTGTAGCGGCTCTCCACGACCGCTTCGGAGACCGTCTTCTGCGCGTTCTCTCCGGGAGGCGCGACATAGCCCAGCGCGACCAGTTGTTTGAGCGATTCGGCGGCGGATACGCCGTCGTACTGGCGCGACGGCGGGTGCCGGCCATCGTCGCCCGGCACATCGTCCCAGCTTGCGATCGGGGTCGGAAGCCGTGGATCTTCGAAGGCGTTGAGGAGCACGGCCCCGTCCATATCCGCGCCCGACGGCAGACCGAACAGGTGCAGGATCGTCGGCGTCACATCCAGCACGCTCGCCCCATAGATCCGCTCGCCACGGCGCACGCCCGGACCCTTCATGCAGAAAATGCCGAAGTGCCGGTGCTCCACCGCCGGGCCGGCGGCCTCGGCCGGAATGTAGTCCGGCAGCAGTGCGTCCGAATGGAAGCCATGATCGCTCATGACCATGACGGCGCAGTCGGGTCCCGCCAGCGCCATCAGCCTGCCCAGCATGACGTCGTGGTAACGATAGGCGTTGGCGACAATGGCCTGAAGCACCGCAGGGTCTGAATTCTGTCTTCCGCGTTCCTTGCCGGCGTGGAAGCGCATGAACCGATGCGAGAAGTGATCGATCCCGGCGTAGTAGACCGCCGCCACGTCCCACTCGATCCGCTCCATCAGGTCGGTGGTAGCGGCGTGGATGCTCATCGTCTCCGCGATAATCCCAGCCAGGTCGTGCAGGCTCTTGTCTTTGGACTGGTCCACCTGGCTCCAATCGGGAGCGAACAGGCGCAGGATGTCGCTCGAGATCTCGGTCGGGTGAACGCGCATTTCGGCCAGGGCTTCGGCTTCGCCGGGCGGCCAGACCGCGCCCGGGGGCAGCGGCGTGAGCGGGTCGTTGGAAGTTTGAAAAGGAAAGTGATTCGACACCATCGCGCCGGCGATCGGCTCCGCCGGATGCGAGGGCCACCAGCCGGTCACGATGCAGCGTTTGCCGTGCTGGTTGAGGATGTTCCAGAAGGCTTTGGTTTTGCGGCCGAGATTGCTGACGGGCCGCACGGACAAGCCGTCCTCGGTGGGTTCGCTGAAGCCGTGGATGCCGTGTTTGCCGGGACGCTTACCGGTCGCGATGCTGGTCCACAACATCGGACTCAACGCAGGGTACAACGTCGCGTGGTTGCCATGAACGCCGCCGGCGATGACCTTGGCCAGATGCGGCATTTCGCCCGCAGCCAGCAGAGGATTGATGATCTTCCAATCGGCCGCGTCCCACCCGGCGATGAGCAGACGCATCAGGCAGCGGTGCGGGCCTTACGCCACTTGCGCAATCCCACGGCGCCGAGCGCCAGCGCCGCCAGACCAAACGTAGAGGCGGTGCCGGGTTCGGGGATGGCCCCCGCGGCGATGGGCTGGCCCGAGTCCTCGTAGGCCCAGTCCGTAATAAACAGGTCGGGGCCGAAGGCCGGATCGGGGCCGATCTGAGGGTCTACCGAATACGAGAGATGAATCCACCCGTATAAGGTATTGGGTCCGTCGAAGAACTGAAATAGGGCGTACTTGTCGGTGAACGGCGCCAACCCCACGCCAATCACCGGGTGTTGGGTGGTAGTGGTGGTCGCCGGGCTCGCGGTGACGGTATTGGTGGGGACGCCGTAATTGCGGATGGTGCCCCAGAGCCGGCCCCCGATGAGGAGACTCGAGCCCGGCACCAGTCCCGACGTCCACTGGGCTCCGCCGACGAACGTCTGGAGGAAGCCGGAATTTTGGGCGAGTTGCAGGCAACCGCAGCCGTAGGCGGCAATCAGCCGCGCGTTGATGCTCGAGGGCGGCGCGGAGAAGAAACTGCCGTTCGTTTTGAAAAAGGCGAAAGTCGCGCTGTGGCTGCCGAATCCCGGGGACTGATAGAAGTTCGAAGCCCCGGGTCCATACCCCACGTGCGCATCGATGAGTCCCGAGTAAATGATGTTGGCGTCCGCCTTGCCGACGCCGAAAACCAGGGCTCCAGCGCCCAAAGCGGATAACGAGGCGATCTTCTTCTTCAGCTCTTTGTGCCGACGTGCCAATGCGTGCCCTCCCGGAGTGGTAGCTGGAATTGTAGTCAAGGACACACACAGTCCACAATGGCGAAAAGTACTGTTTCTCACTCCCATTGCCCGCTATCCGGGGAATGCCGCAGCTAGTATTCCACGCTCACCAGAAACAACCCTTTCGCCGGCACGGTCGGCCCCGACTTCGCCGGCAGCATTGAGGAGTCGATATTCCCCCGTCCCGCCTCAATCAACGTGCCGACGACGTTCCGCACCATGTGCTTGAGGAACCCGCTGCCTCGCACTCGGTAGATCAGCCGAGCGTCGCGACGCTTTACCTCCGACGAGAAAATGCGGCGCACTTTCGACCGTCCTTCGGCATCCCGCTCGTCGGAGGCGGCGAAGGCGGAAAAGTCGTGCTCGCCCTCGAATTTCCGGGCGCATTCCGCCATCCGATCCTCATTCAAAGGGTATGGAAAATGATGGACATACGGCCACTCGAAAGGGCTACAGACTTCCTCGCGAAAGATACGATATTCATATGATTTAGCCTTGGCATCGAAGCGCGGATGGAACTCGGCATGAGCTTCTTCAGCCGAAAGCACGCGGATCGCGGGCGGCAGGAGGCGGTTGACGGCGCGCCGCAGGTTCGGAAGCGGTATCGGGTTCTCGATGCTGAACGCCGCCACCTGCGCCAGCGCGTGTACCCCCGCGTCGGTGCGTCCCGATCCAGCCACATGCACCGGTTTCCCCTCCATCCCGGAAACGATCTCCTCGAGCAGCCCTTGAATGGTGGGCAGCCCGGGCTGAACCTGCCAGCCGTGGAACGGAGTTCCGTCGTAGGCGAGGGTGATGCGGATACGGCGCATCAGGCCGGACGCGAGCCGGGCTTCACCACCGGAATGCCGGCCTGGCACAGCGGGCAAGCGTCCGGGTTATGAACGGTGGCCTGCAAAGTAGCCAGCGCGACGCGCGGCGCGCCGACATCGGCCGTGCCGCCGCTGCGGTCGATAATCGAACCGGCCGCGACCACTTCCGCGCCCGCCGCGCGCAACGTGTCGATGACGTCGCGGGTGCTGCCGCCGGTGGTCACAACGTCCTCCACCACGACCGCGATCTCCCCCGGAGTAACCGTGAAGCCGCGGCGCAGCGCCATTTGCTTCGTGGCCGCGTCGCGCTCCGTGAACAGGAATCGTGTGCCCAGCGCGCGCGCCGCCTCGTGGCCGATGATCAGGCCGCCGAGCGCGGGCGAAACGACCAGATCGATCTTCCGGCCCGCCAGCGTGCGCAGTTGTTCCGCCAGCAGCCGGCCGAGACGCTCGGCATGCTCGGGATGCGCCAACACGAGGGCGCATTGCAGGTATTCCGGGCTATGCAGTCCGCTGGTGAGACGAAAATGTCCTTGGAGGTATGCGCCGGTGGAGCGGAAAAGCTCCAGAATCGGCTCGGCTTGCGGGGTCACAAAGGCCTACTATACCATTGAAGTTAAAATCAATTCCCTTTCCCTTGCCCGAACTCGTTGAGGTTACGAATGTTTGAAACCAGATCCTCCGCCGCTTTGCTTTGCAGTCTGCTGATCCTATCGTCCGGCCCCGGCTTCGCGGCCGACCAGCCCGCGGCCGGCGCGCCGCAGGGCCAGCGCGACGCCACCGCGCCCGTCGCCCCGGATCGCAAAGGCCTGCTAGGCCGGCTCGAGCGCAATTATAAGCCGAGGACTGTTCCGCCGCCGACTATGGGGAACTCCGGACGCCTCGACTCGCTGCTGCGCGGCGGCAATCTCTACCTCTCGCTCCAGGACGCGATCGCGCTGGCGCTCGAGAACAACCTCGACATCGCCATCCAGCGCTACGGCCCGCAGATCGCGGAGGCGAACATCCTCTCGGCCGAGGCCGGCGGCTTCGCGCGCGGCGTCTCCACCAGCGTCACCGCCGGACCGTCCGGCGCCAGCATTTCCGCCTCCGGCACCACGCCCGGGACCAACCAGAACGCGGCCTCCGTCGCCAGTTCGGGAACTTCGTCGGCGGTCGGCGGCAGCGTGCTGCAATCCTCCGGTCCCTCGATCCCCGCGCTCGACCCGGTCCTGACCGGCAGCGCCAGTTGGGCGCACCAGACCACTCCCCAGAGCAACACCGTCATCACCGGCACCACGTCGCTGATCCAGCGGCAGGACCTCTCCGCCTTCGGCATCCAGAAGGGCTTCCTGACCGGCACCACGGTCAACCTCGGGCTGAACAACAACTCCACCCGCAACAACAGCTCGCGCAGCGACTTCAACCCGTCCACGACGTCCTCGCTCGGCCTTTCGATCTCCCAGCACCTGCTGCAGGGCTTCGGACCCGCGGTCAATTCGCGCCAGATCCACATCGCCCGCAACAATCGCGAGGTCGCCGACCTGACGTTCAAACTCCAGGTGGAGACGACCGTTGCCGCCGTGATGTCGCTCTACTGGCAACTCGTCGCGTTCAACGAGAATGTGAAGGTGGCGCAGGAGGCCGTCGCCGCCGCGCAGCGTTTGTATGAGGACAACAAACGGCAGGTCGAGGTCGGCACCATGGCGCCGATCGAGGTGACCCGAGCCGAGGCGCAGATCGCGTCCGCCGACCAGGGCTTGACCTTGTCCCGGATGCAGGTCCTCCAACAGGAAACGATCATCAAGACCGCCCTTAGCCGGAACGGGATCGCCAGCCCCTCGGTGGCGGACGCCCACATCATTCCGACCGACATCATCCGCATTCCCGACGTCGAGCCGATTTCGCCGATCCAGGACATGATGGCGATGGCGCTCTCCTCGCGCCCCGAGCTGGCGCAAAGCCGGATTCAGATCCAGAACCAGCAGCTCACGCTCCGCGGCTCCAAGAACGCCCTGCTGCCGACGCTCGACGCGGTGGTCGGCGTCAGCAACAGCGGGCTGGCGGGCGATCCGAACACCATCGGACTGACCCCCGGAACTACGCGCAGCAGCAATCCGTTCTTCATCGGCGGGTACGGCACCGTCCTCGACCAGCTCTTCTCGCGGAACTTCCCGAATTACTCCGCGGGCTTCAACCTGACGATCCCGCTGCGCAACCGCGCCGCCCAGGCGCAGGTGATCAACGACGAGCTGACCATGCGCCAACAGCAGCTCGGCCTGCAGCGTCTGGAAAACCAGATCCGGGTCGACGTGCAGAACGCGATCATCGGCATTAATCAGGCGCGCGCGCAGTACCAGTCGGCGGCCAAGCAGCGTGAGTTGCAGGCGCAGACCCTGGATGCCGAACAGAAGAAGCTGGCGCTCGGCGCCTCGACGATCTACAACGTGATTCAGGACCAGCAGTCGCTGACGGCCGCCGAGTCGAACGAGGTCACGGCGCGGTCGGCATACGTGCGGGCGAAGGTCGAGCTCGACCGGGCGACCGGCCAGATCCTGACCAACAACAACATCTCGCTCGACGAGGCATTCCGCGGCGTCGTGGCCCGGCCGCCGAGCGCGTTACCGGCGGTCGCGGTTCCTCCCGCACAGGTCCAGCGCTAGACGCCGCCTTTCTTACACTCCGGGTAGTTTTGGCATTGTACCCACCTTACGCGCGGATGCGACAAGTTGGACACCGCATGCCAATTTTGCATACACGCTGTCGGCTAATGGCGACAGAGCTCCTGATTCTAAACGGGATGCAGTTTGGCGAGGCGATTGCTTTAGAGGGGGCGTGACTAAGTTCTCACAGGCCACGGAGAGACGATTGACTCCACGATTTAAGACCCGCCTAACCAGTCACCTCGCATAAACTCCTTCCAGCTAATCAAGACATCCTCACAACCGTCTCTCTGGGGCCTGTGGCAGTGCCCTGCCCGCCGGCGATACACTCGCCGGCGAGCCGGACATTGTTCCTGGCGGACGCTGACGCTACCATAGGCCTATGGCCAAAGGAATGTTCGAAGTCCCCTGTCCCTGCTGCGAAGCAATCCTGAAAATCGATCCCGAAACGTGCACAGTCATCGCTCACACCGTGGTCGAAAAACCGCGCGCGATCGAAGATCTGGCCGCCGAGGTCGAGAAGCTCAAAGGCGCGGGCGCGAGGCGCGAGGAGACGTTCCGCAAGCAGTTCGAGGCCGAAAAGCAGCACGGCAAGGTGCTCGAAAAGAAGTTCGACGAGTTGTTCAAGCGGGCCAAGGAAGCTCCTGATACTGGCAAGCCCATCCGGGATTTCGATCTGGACTAGGCCATGAGCGCGCCCAAGTGTCCCAAGTGCAATGGCGACGGCTACGTCGCTCAGGAGCGCGGCGGCGTCACCTACGCGGTGCGCTGTGAGTGCTACGACGAAGCGCGCCGCGCGGCCGTCATCGACCGGGCGCAGATCCCGCGCGAATATCGCGGCGTATCCCTCGAGACATTTCGCACGCGCATCGGCAGCAATCCGATCGAACAGCGAGCCCTTACCAGCGCCTTGATCGCGGTGCGTAATTTCGTCCGCGAGTTCAATCCCGAACAGAAGCGTCCCGGACTGCTGCTGATCGGACCGCCGGGCGTCGGCAAGACCCACTTGGCGGTCGCGGCTCTGCGGGAAGTCATGGAGAAGGGCTTCGCCGGTGTCTTCTATAATTACGCGACCCTGCTCCAGCAGATTCGCGCCGGCTACGACCCCGCCTCGAACGTGTCGAGCCGCGAAGCGTACGAGACGGCCCTCGACGTAGACGTCCTGATGCTCGACGATCTCGGCGCGCACCGCGTGACGGACTGGGTCGAGGACACCGTGACCGAGATCATCACCCACCGCTGCAATAACGGAAAGCCCCTGATCGCGACGACCAACCTCCGCGACCCCGACTTCGGCGAAAAGCTGACCGGTCCGCGAGACGGTCCGCTGGACCCCGCGCAGTACTCGCAGACACTAGCCGACCGCATCGGCGCCCGAGCCTATTCGCGGCTGTTCGAGATGTGCACGATTATTAAGATGCCGGCCATCGAGGACTATCGCAAGCGGGAAGCGAAGGTGCTGTAGGAATCACTGCTCCCAAGGGTTGAAAACCGGCACGCGGGCCCTATCGAAATCGCTTCGATCACGGGTGACGACCGTAAGCCCGTGGTGCATAGCGGTCGCTGCCAGCAAAAGGTCGGGGTGCGAGTAGGTATGTCCAACCTTCCGCCCGTCCTCCATCAGTAGCCGCCATTTCAGGAGGATGTCTTCCGTCGCTGGCAGAATCCGCCCGGCGAAGGCAGGTCGAAGTGTCAGTGTTAGCCACTCATTCAACTCGGCGCGCCGCGCTGGGGACTCCAGAAGCTCGATGCCGAATCGAATTTCCGCGATATTGACTGCGCTGATGTACAACTGGTTGAGCGGCTGAGTATTGTAAAACGCAGTCACTCTCGCGTCCGGCCGAGGCTTTCGCCCTTCCGACAGGACGTTGGTGTCCAGCAACCACGCCATCAGAGTACGACGTCCCGTACGGTTGTCAGGCGCACGCAGGGCGGCGTGAGATCGATTTCACGATGAGGCGAAGCCTGTAACGCTGCGAGCACCACGGCGCCGGTCGCTGACGGCGCCGGAGCGGTGCCTGCCTGTTCGTCGAGCGCGTCAAGCGCTTTGGTCAGAAGCTCGTCGACATCCTGAAACTGGCCACTCTGAATTTGCTCGCGTACGCGCTGTTGAAGTTCGGGCTTATGGATTTCGAACTGCATGACGTCACCCTCCTTCCATCGTAATCTCTTGGAGGGGTCTGGCGCCTCCCTACCGCACCGACATATCCCGCACGTAAATATCCTTGAACCGCATATTCCCTTCGCCGCCCGAGTGGAGTTGCAGCGCGATGTACCCGTCGAACGACTTCGGCGTGGGGTCGGTGAAGTCGAGGATCTTCACCCCGTTGAGGATGCACACCATGTGGTTGCCCTCCACCTTCAGCAGAAACTCGTTCCAGTCGGTCGGACGCAGGACCTGTTCGAACTCCGGGGAGGGCCACGCGATCCAGTTGCGATTGTCTCCGTAGAGGCCGCCGTTGTGGTGGTTCAGCGTGCGGTCGATCTCGAACTGCATGCCCTTGCTGATCTCCGGCGTTTCGCCCTTGAACTCCGTGTGGAAGTACACGCCGCTGTTGCCGTCGTCCTCGCACTTGAAGCGGATCGACAGCCAGAAATCTTTGTACATCTTCTCGGTCCGCAGGTAGCCGTACTCCTTCGTGACGCCCTGCCCGTGAATCGTACCTTCTTCGACCGTCCACTTCTCATGACCGACCGGGACCCATCCCGTCAGATCCTTCCCGTTGAACAGCTTCACCCACTGCTCGTTCGGCAGCAGAGCGCGATTCCGGGGAGTCTGGGCGCAAATCACAGCGGGAATCGCCAGCAACAACAAAGCGCGAATCGACATCGTCTCTCCTTAGCTCAAGCCCTTCACGTGCCAGCCGCCACGATACTTCCGTTGGACGAAGCGCGTGGCCTCGGGCGAATTCGTAAACTTCATCTTCGCGGAGTCCCACTGCAACGTCGTCTTCGGGAACCGCGTCGCCAGCGGCCCGAGCAGCACCGATTCGGTCAGCGGACCCGAGTAGTCGAACAGCGTGGTCGTCTTGCCCTTCCCCTGCACCGCTTCGACGAACTGGAAGTAGTGGTTGATCGCCGTGATCTCCGGCATTTTGAAATCGCGGTAATCCGCATCCGGCAACAGGATCGGCATCGCGACGTGCGGCAGCAGCATGATGCCCTTCGACCCGATCAGAATCGATCCTTGGTCCGGCATCTTCCGCGACCCGATCAGCGACTGAATTTCCTTCGACGGCCGCTGGTCGCCGTCGTACCACGTCACCTCGACCGTCTTGCCCTCCGTGACATCCGTGCCCGGGAACACGTAGTGGATCACCGAGTCGATCGCCCAGTTGTGCTGTCCCGGCGCGGGGCCCTCCGACCGCACCGAGATCGGCGCCGTCAGCTTCAACGCCCCGAACACCGGGTCGTAGATGTGGCAGCCCATGTCGCCGAACGTGGCCGTGCCGAAGTCGATCCGCTTCCGCCAGTTCATCGGGTGGTAATACTCGCCGGCGAGGAACGGGCGCTTCGACATCACGCCGAGCCACAGGTCCCAATTGAGCGACGACGGGACGGGGTCGGACCGGTCCGGCATCGGGTCCATATCGCCCCACTTCTTATTGCTCCACGAATGGACCTCGCGGACTTTGCCGATGGCGCCGCTATGCACCAGTTCGACAGCGGTCTGATACTCGCGCGCCGAGTGCACCTGGATTCCCATTTGCGTCACCAGCCGGTGGGCGCGCGCGAACTCCGTCAGCTTGCGGATCTCGTACAGGTCGTGCGCCAGCGGCTTCTGCACATAGACGTGGAGCCCCTGCTGCATCGCCGACATCGCGATCGGCGCGTGCATGTGGTCCGGCGTCCCGACGCAGGCAATGTCGAGATTCTTCCGCTCCTTTTTGAGCATCTTGCGCCAGTCGGCGTAAACGCGCGTATCGGGGAAATTCTGTTTGAGCTGCGTCAGCCGCGAGGAGTCGACTTCGGCGGCGCAGACGAGCGTGACGTCCTTGTGACGCGCGATCTGCTGCAGCGTGACGAACGCCATATTGGAGGCGCCGAAGGCGGCCAGCCGGAGCTTCCCGCTGGGCGGACTCGACAGCAGGTTGCGGATGAAAAACGGCGCGGCGGCCGTGCCTTGGAGAAACGTGCGGCGGTGCATGAGTCGAACAACATTGTGACAGATTCGCGCCCGAAAAGGCGCTCCGGCCTGCGTGGTACAGTTCGATTGTGACTGGGGTGCAGGCCGCCGCCATTACGCCGCGGGGGAAGAATGGAGAGCTCGATTTCGGGGCCGCCTTTGAGCTCGTGGACCACCTCTGCCGCGGTGGCGTCGACGGTATCCTCCTCTTCGGACCGCACGGCGAATACCCCGCTTTCGCGCCCGAAGAGCGCGCCCGGCTCGTCAAACTCGCAGTCAAACGCAGCCGCGTTCCTGTCCTGGCCGGAGTCGGCGCCGCCACCCTCGACGTCTCGCTCGATCTCGCCCGCGAGGCCCACGACGCGGACGCCGGCGGACTGGTCCTGCCGCCTCCGCATTTCTTCCACTACGATCAGGACGATCTGCGGGCCTACTTCACCCAGTTCGCCGCCGAGGTCGGCAACGACCCGCCGCTGCTGCTCTGGCGCACCGATGCCTTGGCCGTCGAGACCGCCATCGAGCTCTGCGAAGGTGGACGCTTCTCCGCGATCGTCGACGCCGGCGCCGACCCGGACTCACTCGACCGCCTCGTCGCGGCTGGAGTTCCCGTGCTCGCCGGCCAGGATCGGACGCCGCTGCGCCGCGGTCTGGCGGGCGTCGTCTCGGCCGCCGCATGCGCCGTTCCGGAGTTGCTGGTCGCGCTCCACCGTGCCATCGGCGCGGGCCACGAGGAGGATGCGCGCGCCCACCACCTCAAGCTCCAGGAGTTCGTCCGTTGGGCTGCGCGCTTTCCGGAGCCGACGGCGGTGAAACTGGCAACCGGATTGCGAGGCCTGAAGACCGGACCATTGGCCGTGCCACTCTCCCCGCAAAAGCAAAAAGACCTCGACGCGTTTCGCGACTGGTTTCAAAACTGGCTGCCGGCCGTGCGAAGGGCGCCCGCCGGTGCGTAGCGCTGTCGCCGCGTTCCTCTGCGCCGCGGGCGGTCTCTGGGGTCAGAGCGGCGCTCAACTCGCCAACTTCCGGTCGACCGTGGACGGCACGGAGCAGCCGTACGCCCTCTATGTCCCGCATGAGGTCGACGAAGCGAAGCGTTATCCGCTCCTCGTGAGCCTGCACTCCGAGGACACCAACCACCGCATCAATCTGCGCCAGGTCTTCGGACTTCCGATCCGCTCCGGGGAAACCAACCCGGAGGATCTGCGCCAGTTCCCCGCGCGCGACCCCGGCATGTTCGTCGTGGCGCCGTTCGCGCGCGGCGCCCTGGACTACCGCGGCATCGCCGAGCAGGACGTCTACGACGTCGTCGCCGAGATGGAGCGCCGCTTCCCCATCGACCCCGACCGCGTCTACCTCACCGGCATCTCGATGGGCGGCGCGGCGGCGATCCGTCTGGCGTTGACCCATCCCGACGCGTGGGCTGCGGTCGCGGCGGTCTGCCCGTCGACCGTCTGGGGCGCAGCGGATCTCGCGCCGAACGCTCTCGACGTTCCGATCCGCCTCTATCATGGCGATCACGACCCCGTCGCGCCCGTCGCCGTCTCGCGCGATTGGCAGCGGCGGCTCGTCGACGCCGGCGTCGCGGCGGAGTACGTCGAGTATCCCGGCCTGCGGCACAATGCGTGGGAACTCGCGTATCGCGACGCGGGCGTGTTCACCTGGCTCAGCCAGTTCCACCGGAATCGCGCTCCGGAGCATGTGCGGGTCGCCGCGCGATCCTACTCCGAGGGCGCGGCGTACTGGGTTCGCATCGACGGTTTGACGCCAGGACTGCTCGCGAGCGTCGACGCGCGCCGGTCGGGCGGCGAGATCGTCGTCGCCACCACCAATGTCGACGGGTTCACGTTGACGCCCGAAGGCCGGCCCTCTGCCATCACGATCGACGGCGCAGCGTTCAAGCCGCGGCCCGGGACTGCGCTTTCGTTCAACAAGAGCGCTGGCAAGTGGCGCGCGGGCCTGTTCGCGTCGGCCGGCAAGCACCGCGGCGCCGAGGGTCCGATCGTCGAGGCGGTGAATGGCCGGCACCTGTACGTCTACGGCAGCGGTGGCGCGTCCACCGACCAAGAACTCGCCAAGCGGCGCGCGGTCGCGGAGGCCGCCGCCTCGTGGACCAGTTCGCGCAGCCGACTTGGACTCTCGTTCGGAGTCAAGGTCGACACCGCCGTGACTCCCGACGATCTCGCTACCGCCGACCTCGTCCTCTTCGGCACCGTCGAGACGAACGCGCTGATCGCGCGTTTTGCTCCGCAACTACCGCTGGCCCTCAACGCCGGCGCCGCCGATTATGGCCTCCTTTACATCGCGCCCGCCGGCACACACTACGCGCTCGTCTCCTCCGGCCTGCCGTGGTGGACCGGCGCCGACATCGCCAACCGCGGCGGACCGCCCTTCGCGCCCGAGCAATACCGCCTCCTCGCTACCTTCGGCGACTACGTCCTGTTCAAGGGCTCGCTGGCCAATGTGGTGGAGGAGGGTCGTTTTGATACAAACTGGAAGGTTCCACCCGACGCCGCGGCGCGTATGCTCGCGACCGGGACCGTGACCCTCCACTGACATGACGCCCGACGAATTCCGCCGCCACGGCCACCAGGCGATCGACTGGATCGCCGACCTCCTCGCGAACCCCACGCGCTATCCCGTCCTGCCCGCCGTCAAACCGGGCGAGCTCACCGACGCGCTGCCCGCCTCGGGCCCCGAGCGCGGTGAGCCGATGGAGCAGATCTTCGCCGACTTCGAGCGCCTGATCGTCCCGGCCACAACTCATTGGAACCACCCCGGCTTCATGGCGTACTTCGCCAACTCGTCGACCGGCGAGGGCATTCTCGGCGAGTTGTTCACGGCGGCGCTCAACAGCAATGGCATGGTGTGGAAGACATCGCCCGCGGTCACCGAATTGGAACAGGTGGCGCTGCGCTGGCTGCGGCAATGGAGCGGGCTGCCCGAGGAATGGTTCGGCGTGATCTACGACACGGCGTCGACCTCGAGCATGCACGCGATCGCCGCCGCGCGCGAATTCGCCGACCCCGACAGCCGCACCAAGGGTGCGCGTCAGCCGCTGGTCGTCTACACGTCGAACCAGGCGCACTCGTCGATCGAGAAGGGCGCGATCGCGGTCGGCATCGGCCAGGACTACGTGCGCAAGATCGATGTCGACGACGAGTACCGCATGGACGTCGCGGCGTTGAGAGCGGCGATCGAAGCCGACCTCGCCGCCGGCCTCCGCCCCTGCTGCGTCTCGGCGACCGTCGGGACCACGTCGACCACCAGCGTCGACCCGGTGCCAGCGATCGCCGACCTCTGCGAGCGCCACGGCCTCTGGCTGCACGTCGACGCCGCCTATGCGGGCTCCGCCGCGATCGTCCCGGAGCTTCGCTGGGCGTTCGCAGGCTGCGACCGCGCCGACTCGTTCGTCACCAACCCCCACAAGTGGCTGATGACGCCGATGGACTGCAGCATCTTCTATACGCGCCGTCCGGAGATTCTCCGCCGCGCGTTCTCCCTGATCCCGGAATACCTACAGACCGCGCAGGACCCGCGCGCCGTCAACCTGATGGACTACGGAGTCCCCCTCGGCCGCCGTTTTCGCGCCCTGAAGCTGTGGTTCATCCTCCGCTCGTTCGGCCGCGAAGGGTTGGTAGAGATGATCCGCTCCCAGGTAGCGATGGCCCAGGAGTTCGCCCGCGAAATCGACGCGCACCCGAGTTTCGAGCGCATCGCCCCAGCCCCCTTCTCGGTCGTCAACTTCCGAATAAAGGGGACAGACGCTATTAATCGCGAGGTCCTCGAAGCAGTGAACGCCAGTGGAGAAGTCTTCCTGTCGAGCACGGTGCTACGAGGGAAGTTCACGCTGCATCTGGCGATCGGGAATTATGGAACGAAGCCCGCGCACGTCGCAAAGGCGTGGGAGTTGCTGCGGAAGGCGGCGGGGGTATAGTGAGTAGAGAGTAGTTATGAGCCGCATCCTCCAACTCGGCGTCACAGAAGTTGACGAGGCGACACTCGCGGATCTCTGCCGTCACTACCAAGTCCGAGAGCTTTCGTTATTCGGCTCCGCCGCGCGCGGCGAGATGCGGCCCGACAGCGATATCGATATGCTCGTCGAGTTTCTGCCTGAAGCTTCCATCGATCTCGTCGACTACGCGAGCCTGATGATCGACCTGACGGACTTGCTCGGTCGTAAAGTCGATCTGGTTTCGAAAAAGGGACTGAAGCCGCTCATTCGTTCCTTCGTCCTTGCGGAAGCGCGCGTCTTGTACGTGGCTCGAATCGCGCTCGAAGTTGCCGCCGGGCATCTTCCCACGGAATGGTCTGAACGCTGCCCGAGTCGACTTCGCGAAGCCGTCGAGCGATTTCCCGCTTCCAGGCCTCTTCTACGCTGAGGTCCGCGCTCGACTTTTCAGTTTCGTCGCACATCCCTTCATACTACGCCGCAAGAGCGCGTTCATCCGCGTTCATCGGCGGCCCAACAGGATTCTTCCCCTCAGGAGGGGCAGTTTGACCTTCGCCCCCGCCGGAGTCTGGTGCAGCCCGCGCACGCCTTCGCGGAAGTCGATTTCCGGCGGCATCTCCTCGTCAGTCATGCTCCCCCGACGGCGCCTTCAGCTCCACCCCGACCGCTACCGGACGTCCGAAGTCTGGTGTCCCATCCGCCTTCCACGTAAACCGCTGCGCGCGCGGCGCGCGTTTCCCGCCGCAGCCTTGCCCCGACTCCGGATTCGCGTGGTACACGATCCAGTCCTCCGACCCGTCCGGCGACTGGAAGAAGCTATTGTGACCCGGTCCAAAAGCATGAGCCGAGGGCGAGAGCCAGAACACCGGCGCCGACGCCTTCTTCCACGACTCGGGCTTCATCAAATCGCTCGAGGCCGGCGCCGTCAGCATCCCGAGCGAGTAGTAATCCGTCCAGCAGCCCCCAGCCGAGTACACCAGGAAGATTCGATCGCCATGCTTCAGGATCTCCGGCCCCTCGTTCACGTCCACGTGAATCGGATTCGTCGGGTCCGCCGGATTCGCCTCCGACGGCGTCCGAGGCTTCAGGTCGCCGATCTTCTCCCACGGCAGTTCCGGCGTCGAGAGGCGGACACGCGGCTCGCGAAGCGTCCAAGGGTTCGACATCTCCGCGAGGTACAGATTCTGCGCGCCGTTCACCGCGCCTTCCCAGCCCGACCAGACCATGTAGAGCCGCCCGCCGTTCTCGAACACGGTCGCGTCGATCGCCCACCGATCCGTTGCGTCGGCCGCCTTGCCCTTCATCTCCCACTCGCCGTCGAGCGGGTCCGCGGCGCCGTTCTCCAACACCCAGATGCGGTGCGACTCGTTCTTGCCCGCGTCGCCCGCGAAGTAGATGTACCACTTGCCGCGCAGCCAGTGCAGTTCCGGCGCCCAGATGTCGCGCGAGTACGGACCGTCCGCCGGCGCGCGCCACACCGTCTTCGTCTCCGCTGCCGCCAGCGCGCCAATCGACTTCGTCCGCCGGATCACGAGGCTTCGCCCCGTGGTGTTCATGTAGTAGTAGAAACCGTTGCGCTGCGTGATCCACGGATCGGGACCCGACGGCAGCAGCGGATTCACGACCGACGTCTGCGCGGCCGCAACAGCCGCCAGGAAGACCAGCCACGCGCGCGTCACTCGACCACTTCCACGCGCGTCGCGATCTCCTCCCGCGGCACGAGCGCCGACCAATACGCGACGATCTCCCGCACCGGGGGACGTCCGTCTCCGAAGCCCGTCGCGCCCGGCGGGCCGTTCAACACCAGCGGGATCAACTCGCGCGTGAAGCGGTCGACCGCCTTCTTGTCAACGCCGCGGACACCGATCCGCACCTGCACCTCCGGCGGATCGGGATTCGCCGGCGCAGCGGGTCCGAGGCACGCGTCGATGCCGAAGAACTCGGTGTAGATCTCGTCGAATGCCAGCCCGAGTTGTTGCAGCCGCTCGCGCACGATTCGGTCCGCCGCCTTCGCCTTCTCGCGCGCCTGAGGCCACGAGTACACCAGCGTGCCGATCGCCTTCCACCCGTTCGCGTAGCTGATCGACAGCTTCAGCGACGGTGGCCGCGGACCGCCGCGAATCCCCGACACGCGCACGCGATCCGGACCGTTGTCCGCGAGTCGAATGCTCGTAAAATCCGCGACGCAATCGGGCGTGATGTAATTCTTCGGATCGCCGAGTTCGTAGAGCAGTTGCTCCTTCACCGTATCGCTCGAAACACGGCCGCCCGCGCCCCCGTGCTTCGTCACGGTGAACGCGCCGTCCGGCTCCGCCTCGATGATCGGGTAGCCGATATTCGCCATGTCGGGGATGGTCTCCCAATCGACCTGACAGTTCCCGCCGCTGCACTGCGCGCCGCACTCGATGATGTGGCCCGCGATCGTTCCCGCCGCCAGCCGGTCGTAATCGTCGGCGCCCCAGCCGTAGCGGTGGATCATCGGCGCGAGCGTCAGCGCTGTGTCCGTCGACCGGCCGGCGATCACGACGTCGGCGCCGGTCGCCAGCGCCTCCGCCAGCGGGAACGCTCCGATATACGCATTCGCGCTCTGGATGCGGTCGCGGATCGCGGCGATCGGCTCTCCGGTGTCCATATCGCGCATCTCGTAGCCTTTGGCGAGGAATTCGTCGATGCGTCCGAATACGTCGTCGCCGAGCACCACCGCGACCTTGATTCCCGGCGCCACTCGCACGACCTCGCGCGCGCACGCCACTGGATTCACGCCGCCCGCATTCGCGATCACCTTCACGCCGCGTTCACGGAGTTTCTTCGCGATGCGCGCGATCAACGGCGGAAAGTCGCGCGCATACCCGAGATTCGGATCGGCCTGCTTCTGCTTCTGCAGAATCGACATCGTGATCTCGGCCAGATAGTCGAGCGCGAGGTAGTCGATCGGCCCCTGCTCGACGAGGCGGACCGGCGCTTCCAGCCAGTCGCCCCAGAAACCCTGTCCGTTCGCGATGCGAATCATGCGCACGCCTCCAGCGCGTAGCTCAACACCAGGCGCGAATCGAGCGGGTCGATCACCGCGTCGCAATGGCCGCGCGCCGCCCCATGCTTGGCGTCGAGCCAGCGGTCGTAATCGGCGCGCGTGCGCTCCACGGCCTCCTTCAACTCCTCCGGCAGCGGACCGCCCTTGGCCTTCTCCAACTCCGCCGAGTACAGCGCCACCACGGCCGAATCGCCCTCCATCACGCCGATCCGCGCGGTCGGCCAACTGAACGTGAAGTTCGGGTCGAAGCCCTGGCCGGCCATCGCATAATACCCCGCCCCGCTGGCGTGATTCAGCGTCAGGACGATCTTCGGCACGGTCGCGCACGACATCGTCTCGACCATCTCCGCGCCCGCCCGAATGATCCCGTCGCGCTCCGCCTCGGGCCCCACCATGAAGCCCGAAACGTCCTGCAAATAGATCAGCGGCTGTCCGAGCCGCTCGCTCATCTCGACGAAGTACGCCACCTTGCGCGCCGACTCCGCGTAGATGATGCCGCCGATGCGCTTGCCCGCCTCGGTCTTTAGAAAGCCGCGGCGATTCGCGATGATCGAGACCGGACGCCCGCGGAGCCGCGCCGTCGCGCACAGCATCTCCGGCGCGTAGCCCGGCTGAAATTCCTGATACTCGTCGCCGTCGAAAATCCGAAAGATCACTTCCTCCATCTCGTACGGCAGCCGATGATCGGGAGGCATCACGCTGTAGAGGTCCGCCGTGTCTTTCCGTGGAGGCTGGCCGACCGTCTCCGGCTTCGGCGCCGGCAGATCGCGGAACCGCCCGCGAATCTGCATCAGGCAATCCTCGTCATCCTTCGCCATATAGTGCGCGACGCCGCTGATGGTGGTGTGCAGCAGCGCGCCGCCGAGCGACTCCTGGTCGATCGTCTGCCCGGTGGCGCCCTTCACGAGATTGGGTCCGCCGAGCCCCATGAAGCTCGTGCCCTCGACCATGATGATGACGTCGCTGAGGGCGGGCAGGTACGCGCCGCCCGCGATGCACGGCCCCATCACCGCCGCGATCTGCGGAATCCGCAGTTTGCGCCGCATCAGCGAGTTGTAATAGAAGATGCGGCCCGCGCCGTACTGGCCCGGAAAAATGCCGTCCTGATACGGGAGATTCACGCCCGCCGAATCGACCAGGTACACGATCGGCAGCTTGTTGCGCATCGCGATCTCCTGCGCGCGCAGGATCTTCGTAATCGTCTCCGGCCACCACGCGCCGGCCTTTACGGTGGCGTCGTTCGCCACCACCACCGCCGGCCGTCCTTCAATCTTGCCGACGCCCGTAACGACGCCGGCCGCCGGCGCCTGCCCGTCATACCGGTCGTACGCGATCAGCAGTCCCGTTTCGAGGAAGAACGCACCGGGGTCGAGCAGTTTCCACACGCGCTCGCGCGCCGTCAGCTTGCCGGCCTTGTGCTGCCGCTCGATGCGCGAAGGCCCGCCGCCTTCTTTGAGACGGGCCTCCAGCTTCTGCAATTGTTCGACGAGTAGGCGCATGTGCGCCTGGCGCGCGATGTCCACGTTATTTCAACTGGGAGAAATCGGTGGGCTGGAGCCAAACGCGGTCGACCTTCTGAACGATCTTGCCGCCGGCGTTGGTTTCGGAATCCGCGGAGACCTTTTTCCACTCCGGATCGGCGCTGAAGTCCTTCCAATTCTGGTCGGCCTGTTCGCGGCTGGCGTGGGAAATGATGTAGATCAGGGTGGTCTCTTTGCGGTCGTCCATCGGCACCCAATAGCCGACGCTCTCCATCCCGTGCTTCTTGAAAATGCGGATCGTGTGATCGCGGAAGCGCGTCTTCAGCGCCTCCAGCTTTCCCGGGAAGCACGTATACGTGCGCATCTCGTAAACGCGGTCGGCAGCCATCGCAAAGCCGCAGCAGAGGGTGAGTAGAAGCAGTAGTTTCCGAACCATGAGCCTAGTGTACACTCACGGCTCGAAACCGCACGCAACCCGGCGAGGCGGAGCAGAGCCTCCGCACGCGGCAAGAAATTCTGTGTCCTTTTTCCTCGGCAGGCCGCGCTATTGCCAACAGAGGGGAAGGATGCATTTCCATACCAGCGTGGTTCAGAGCGTGGGATCGCCGTCTTGGCCTCACCTGGCGAGACTCGAAGGAGATCAGGATTTGGGGCGACGACACGATGGCGCGCGGGCCTCGATACTGGAGGCGCTTCTCGAACGGCTCGGCAGGACCGTGGTCGTAGTGACGAGTCGAGGCCGCGTCCTCCTGGCGACTGCCGGAGCCGAGCGTATCTTCGGGACGGGGGACGCGCTGGTCCACGACCGCAGCGGCCATATCTGCGCCGCCTTCGCCGAGGATGGCCTCACGTTGGCGCGCGCGATTCGACAGGCCCATTCGGCCGATCCCGCTCCCGGGCGTATGCGCGTTCGGCGTAGGGGTGGCGAGCCGCCGCTGACCGTCGAAGCGATCGCATTCGACTGGGTCGATGGGACAGACCGTTGCGTCCGCGCCGTCGCTCTCCTCATCTCGGAATCGGCCGCCCAAAACGCCGCGCGCATCGCCCCGCTGCGCGATCGATTCGGCATTACCGCCGCGGAGGCGCGGGTTGCCGCACTGCTTCTCGACGGGCGACGCGTTCCGGAAATCGCCGCGGCGCTGCGTGTCCAGGACAACACCGTCCGCGCCCATCTCAAGTCCATATTCCGCAAGACCGGCGCCACGAGCCAAGTCTCCTTACTCGCTCTGCTCGCAAATACTTGCCCAACTGGGTAATGACGCGCGGACAAACAGGATTCACCCTAGACAGATCACCGGAGAGCCGAGTATGCGACGAATGAAACTTTCTAAAAGACGAGGGACCGCACAATGAAACGAAATATCAGCGCCGTAGCGCTTTTGATGCTTTGCACTGCCTGGTCAGAAGCGCACGCAAGTTTGATCGTATTCACCGACAGAAGCAGCTTCGTCGCCGCGGCGGCGAGCACCAGCGTCATTGATTTCGAGGGAATAGCGCCCGCGGGCGGGTCGTTGGACACTTGCGGATCGATCACCCTCGATAGCGTCCACTTCGTCCTTACGGCTGGGGACGGACAGGCGCGTTGTGGAGAGGGGTTCGTCGTTTCCAGTTCCCTTCCACCTGCGGGTCAGTGGGACTGGGGCACGGGAGATTTTCTCAACGGCGACCGGTTCGGCTATTTCCAGTCCAGCGGCACGCCCATTGGGTACATTGAAGCCTTCGTCCCGGCCAACACCTACGCGGTCGGCACTGACTATACGATCCGCTACGCCAGCGGCGTTAGGTCTGGAAGTGTGCTCTTCGATGTTTTTGCCGGTGCCACAGACTACCAGTTCTCTCTCAGTGCGGATACGACGCTTGCGCCGGCGTTCGAGGGGTTTGTTTCCACGGACCCGATTACGTCAATCCAATTCCGAACGTTAGGCGTCAACGGCGACAATTCGCCGTACGGCGGCTTCGACAATTTCACAACAGGGACGGCGGCAGTTCCAGAACCGGGCACATGGGGCATGATCGTCGGCGGCCTCGGGATCGTCGCGCTGGCCCGCCGCCGCGCCTCTACCGTCTGTCCCGCGCCGACCGCGCCTCGACCCCGGTGAGTTGGCGGATCATCTCCTCCAGCTCCGCGACCCTGCGCGCGAGATCGTCGATCGCCTGTCCTTCGGGGTCGGGCAGTCGACCATGCTCCAGGTGTCCTTCCGGCCGCACGCGCACGACGCGGCCGGGGACACCGACCACGGTCGAGTTATCCGGGACGTTGTGGACCACCACCGATCCGGCGCCGACCTTTACGTTGTCGCCGATCAGGATGTTCCCGAGCACCTTCGCGCCCGTCCCAATGACCACGCGGTTTCCCAACGTCGGGTGCCGCTTGCCGCGCTCGCCGCCGGTGCCGCCGAGCGTCACGCCCTGGTAGAGCAGGACGTCATCGCCGATGATCGTCGTTTCGCCGATCACCACGCCCGAGCCGTGGTCAATGAAGAAGCGGCGGCCGATCGTGGCGCCGGGGTGGATCTCGATCTGGGTGAAGAAGCGGCTGACTTGCGAAATGACTCGTGGCAGGATCGGTACGCGCCAGGTGTACAGCCGGTGCGCCAGCCGGTGGGCCAAGACGGCGTGGAAACCCGGATAGCAGAGGAAGATCTCAAGGACGCTCTTGGCGGCCGGATCTTCCCGGAAGATCGTGTCGATCTGCTCCCGGATGGCTCGCAACATGCCGTGTTCCTATGGATGCAGCGCGCCCCGGCCGCGATTCGGCTAGTGTTTCGCCGCCTCTTCGGCCGCGTACTGGAGTTTCCCCGACGCGCCCGCCGGCATCGCGGCCAGCATGTCTTCCTTGCGCTTCACCAGGGTCGACGTGTTGTAGCTCGCGACCTCGAACCCGTGCCCGTGCGTGATCGCGTCGGTCGGGCAGGCCTCCACGCAATACCCGCAGAAAATGCAGCGGCTGTAATCGATGTTGTACACGCTGGCGTACCGCTCGCCGCCCGAGATCCGCAGCTTCTCGGTGTTCTCTTCCGCCTCGATGTAGATGCAGTTCGCCGGACAGGCCGCCGCGCACAGGAAGCACGCCACGCATTTCTCCAGCCCGTTTACGTCGCGCTGCAGCACGTGGACGCCGCGGAACCGCTCTTCGAATTTCGGAGGCTCGTCCGGGTAGTATTCCGTGACCGTGGGCTGCATCATCTCCTTGAGAGTGACGCCCATGCCCTTGGCGATGGAAGCTGCCGTGCCGAGAATGTCGAGTGGATTGGCCATCGTCTACCCCATTGTAGCGTGGCCGGGCCCGGGCTCCGCACGGGAGCCTAGTTGCGCGACCCTCAACCCGCCTTCCATTGCGGCGGATTGTCGCCTTGCCGGAACGGCGCCACTCCGGCGGTGTTGGCCAGCCATTCGATGTCCTGCTTCACCCACCCCTGAATGACACGCGACACCGTGCCGTCGCGCTCGATCAGGAACATCGTCGGGACACTCGAAATCCCGAACGCGTTGCTCACCGGGAAGCCGTTCTCCTCGCGGTCGAGCAGCATCGGGAGGGCGACTCCGAAATGCGCGTTGAACGCGCGCGTGTCCTCCTCGTCGTTCTGCGATACGCCGTAAATCGGCAGCCGGCCCGGCGTGTGGATGCGGTCCAGATACGGGAACGTCATCTGGCAAACCGGGCACGAGATCTTGAAGAACGCGAGCAGTGCGGGACCGTTTGCGACGATGTCTTGCAAACTTGCCTCGCCGCCGTCGAGCCGCGGCAGCACGAAGTCGGGCGCGCGGGACCCCGCTTCGAGCAACGGACGTACGCGGCGTGCGGCCATAATTTCAGTTTACCGCTCAGATGAGCGGCCCCATTTTTGCAACCGTCTGAAACTCAACGACTTCGAAGAACGCCGACCGCTCACGTAAGCGATTTTTCTCTTACAACCGCCCGGGGGTGCACCCGAACGCGTTCTTGAACGCCACGATAAACGCGCTCACACTGCTGTAGCCCGCGTCCATCCCGGCGTCGGTCACCGACCGTCCTTCCGCCAGCAACCGCGCCGCCGTCATCAATCGCGCCTTCTGCCGCCACAGTCCGAAACTCAGACCGGTCTCCGCGCGGAACAGCCGCTCGGCGGTCCGACGGCTCGCCCCGAAGCGCCGTCCGAGCGCGTCGAGATCGTCTTCCGCCGCAGGGTCGGCGAGCACGTGGCGCGCGATCGCCCCCGCCCTGGTATCGGCCGGCATCGGCAGCAGCAGCGGCGTATCGGGCGCGTCGCGCAGCTCGTCGAGCAGGACCGCCAGCAGCCGCGCATGCGCCTCGTCCCGCGAATCGAGCGCCGCCAGATCGATCACGCGCAGGATCAACTCCCGCAACAGCGGCGTCACCGTGAGGACGCGGCAATCGTCGCACGCCAGCGTCTCCGACGCCAGGTCCGGCGGGAAGTACAGCGACTGCACCCGCGCCTCGCCCCACATCCGGATCGAGTGCCGCCGCTCGGCCGGGATGAGTACGGCCTTTCCCGGCGTCACCAACCAGGTCCACGACTCCGCCGTGACCGTCATCGCGCCAGCGGTCGCGTGCAGAAGCTGGCGCCACGGATGCGCATGCTCCTCGATTTCGAACCCGCTGCTAAAGGTCGCCGTGTGGGTGCGCGCTACCAGAAACGGCTCCTGCTCGACCGTGAGCCTCGGACGTTGGCGGGCTGGCGACATTGTTTGTCAATTTATCGCAAGACCGCAGGCCCTGTCCGACCCTATGCTTCTTCCATGGCGAACAACATTTCCTTCTTCTCGATCCAGGCAGACGACCTGGACCGCGCGCGCCGCTTCTACGAGGGGGTCTTCCAATGGCGCTTCGAACCGTGGGGGCCTCCCGGCTTCTACCTCATCCACACGGGCGACGAGAAGTCGCCGGGCATTCTCGGCGCGCTCCAGAAACGCCGTGAACCCGTCACCGGGACCGGCATGATCGGCTTCGAGTGCACCGTCTCGGTCGACGATATCGACGCCGCGATCCGCGCCATCGAAACAAACGGCGGGAAAATCGCGATGGCGAAGTTCCAGATTCCGACTGTGGGGACGGGCTGCTACTTCAACGACACCGAGGGCAACCTCGCCGGCGCGATGCAGTACGAACACCCAATGTAAGAAGGGACTAAGCCCCAACCGCAGTCTTCGCCAGCCGCCGCACCTTGCGCTTCACGCGCGACGAGAGGTCGGCTGGCAGCTCAGGCTCGCGCAGCCATTCCGTCACGATCTGCTGCAGATCTCGCAGGATCGGCTGCGCCTCGGCCCACGTCATCGGCTGGATCGCCTCCGCTTCGCACTGCCTCAGCAGCAGCCCAATGTGCTGCGGCTTCGGCACGAAGTGCAGCGACACGACCTCGAACCCCATCGACCGGAACAGCGCCGGGGCCGTCGACATCGTCATCCAGTAGCAGTGGTCGACCTTCGAGACCGTCTGCGGATGCCCGGTCATCCGGCACAGCTCCATGTAGTCGAGGAAGTCGCAGTAGAACAACCCGTCCGGCGTCAGCAGCCGGCGGATCTTCTCCATCGTGCCGCGCAGATCGAACAGGTGCTCGAGCGTGCGGCACATCATCACGATGTCGAACCGCTCCTCGGTGTCCCAAGTCTCGGCCGACCCGACCACGCCGTTGAGCCCGCTCTTCCGCGCCGCCTCGATCTCCTCCTGCGATGGGTCGAGCACGGTGGCCTCGACACCCAGCCGCTGCACCAGCTCCAGCGCGACCTCGCCCGAGCTGCCGCCGACATCCAGCAGCCGCACATTTCCCCGCGCCGGCAGCCGCCCGTCCAGGAACCGGCTCAAATTCTTGGCGTACTGCGCCTGGTCCGCCTGCAAATCCTCGATGGTCGCGACCGAGCCTGCGAACGCCGACGTGATCTTCCGATACGCGCCCTCGCGGTAGAACTCCGAGTAGCCCTCCTGGGTGAACCGGTCCATCATATAGACCAGCCCGCAGGACGTGCACATCGCCGTGCGAATCGGCAGCCCGTAACGATCGTTGTAACCGATCACGGCGTTCTGCTCGGACCCGCAGAGATTGCACCGCGAAACCATCTGCCGCTCGATCGTCGAAAGCGACTTCACCACGGGAGCGCACCGCTCCCGCCGCGTGCGGAGTTCGGAAGGACTAACCAGAAATCGACCCATGCCACCGTTAGGGTAATCCGTTCACAAAGAAACCGAAAACGGGAGAAGTATGGCGGGGCACGCTCTACAGGCCACGAATGGACACGAATGCACACGAATCGAACCGAATTCCTATTCGTGTTGATTCGTGTGCATTCGTGGCCTATTCGATCTTTTCCAGCGCCAGCGTGATTGTCCCGATCGTGAACATCAGCCTGACCCGGATTTGCACCGGGATCTTTCGGGCGTCGTCCGTCACCCAAATGTTCAGGTGCGCCGACCGGTTGTAGAGGACATTGTTGAAAAGGAACAACTCATAACGAACGGTCTTGAAGGTCCCCGCCGGCGTTTTGATATCTTCGCGCGCCTGCGCTTCCACCCGCGCCATCGTCGACTTCTTGCCGTCGCTGACCGGAATGTTCATCGCTTGTCCGGGCTCGAGGTTTAACGTGCGAAGGAACACCAGTCCGCCGACCACGTCGTGTACGCACGGCGGAATCTCGATCTCCTTCGCGAGCAGCGTCGCGTTCTTGGAGACGTCGCGCTCCAGGTACGACCCCTTCTTCGTGTCCGCGTCGAACGTCACGCGCGTGTCGCGATGGCGAATGCCCTCGTTCGTCGTGGAGTGGAAGGACTGCGTACACAGGGACGAGTTCAGCAACGCCGAGTAGTCGTCCTCCACTTTGAACAGCTTCGAGACCAGACCCACCGACTCGATGTGGAACTTGACCTCGTAGCCGTCGCGCGGCCCGCGGGCGGCCCATTCCATTCTCGCCCGGCCCGCGGTAATCAAACGCCACTCGATGTTGTAGGAGAGCGACTGCCGTGCGGGGATATTGGTCTGCGCGGTCGCCGTAGACTGCATGGCGAGCAGCAGCATGAGCGGCAGCAAGCGCATCAAACCGCCAGTGTCTCACAAGTTGTTCGCCATGTTACAACTGTTTGAAATGCTCGACGCTGTCCGCCACTGCTCCTTCTCCGCGCGCCTCGATTGTCACTACCTCGTCCGCGCGCCCGAGGCGGCCGGTCCACAGACATTGCTCTTCGTCGCGCTCCACGGCTTCGGACAAACGCCCGAGATCATGCTGCCGCTCACGGAGAAATTCGTGGGCAGCCGACACGTCGTGGCGGCCCTCGAAGCGCCCAGCGCGTTCTTCCTCCCGTCCAAACCGGGACAGCCTTACGACACCGGCTGTTCCTGGGCGACGACGCGGCATGCCGCCTCCGCCGTCCGCCTGCACCACGAGATGGTCCGCCATGTCCTGAGCGAAGCCGGCCGCGAATATGGCATCCCACCCGAACGCCGCTTCCTGGTCGGTTTTTCGCAGCCGGTCTCACTCAACTACCGGTTCGCGGCGACCTGTCCAGGCGCGGTCCGCGGCGTCATCGGACTCTGCGGCGGCATTCCCAGCGATTGGGAAACCGGTCCGTACCGCGCCATCGACGCCTCCATCCTCCACGTCGCGCGGCGCGAGGACGAGTATTATCCGCCCGCGAAAACGGAACAATATGAACAGAAGCTGCGTCTTCGTTGCGAGGACGTGGAGTTCCATCTGATCGACGGCGGCCATCGCTTCCCCTCCAAGGGCGGTGTGATCCTCGAAGGCTGGCTGGGACGCATCCTGCGATAATCACGCTTATGGCGAAGGGTTTGTTAAAGCGGCCGGCCGTACTGCTGGCGTTGGCGCTCTGCTCGGTAGGCGGCGTCGTGACCATGCTCGGGCATCTTGCGACCGGGCCGCGGCTCGACCCGAAGAAGGTCCCGCTGGCCAGTGAGGCAGGCACTAAGGCCTATCCCGCGTGGTCGGCAGACGGACAGCGCATCGCGTACAGCGCGCGCGGCTCGGGCAAGATCGACCCCTTCCATATCTATGTGCGCACCGGCCCCTCCGACCAGCCGCGCCCGCTCACCAGCGGCGCCGGCAACGACGTCAGCCCCGCCTGGTCGCCCGACGGCAAGCGCGTCGCCTTCCTCCGCCTGCTCGAGGGGCGCGCCCAGTATCGCACCGTCGCGGTCGAGGGCGGCGAGGAGAAGCAGGTCGCCGAATTCGCCGCCGGCGTGGATGAAGGACAGCCGCCGTCTTCGGTCGCGTGGGCGCCCGACGGGAAGTCGCTGATCGTGGTCGACACCGATCAAACGCCGGCGCCGCTCGCCGTGGTCCCCGTCGAGGGCGGCGCGCCCGCGATCCTCACCAAGCCGCCGGAGGGCTCCGACGACACGAGTCCCACGGTTGCACCCGACGGCCTCTCTCTAGCCTTCGTACGGAATTCGGGCTCGGACGGCGGCGCCGACATCTTCCTCGTCGAACTTCGCGGCGGGCAGCCGCGCCGCCTCACCTTCGACAATCACCCGATCCGCGGACTCTCCTGGCTCCCCGACGGGCGCGAGCTCATGTACGCGTCCAACCGCTTCTCGAACGGCTTCAAGCTCTGGCGGCTGCCCGCGTACGGCGGCAGCCCCAAGGACTTCATCCTCTCCGGCAAGGCAGCCAATTTCCCCGCCGTCGCCTCCTCCGGCAGCAAGATGGCGTACACCGACAGCCCGACCGTTTCCGCCATCTGGCGCGCGACGCTCGGCGCCGAAGGATCGTCGGACGAGCGCGCCGTCCTCCGCTCCAATGGCCGCGAAGGCTGGCCCTCCTGGTCGCCAGACGGCAAGAAGATCGCCGACGTCTCCGACCAGACCGGCAACGACGAGATCTGGCTCGCCGACGCCGACGGTGGAAATCGCAAACAGCTCACTCAATTCAACGGGACCATGCGCGTGTGGCGGCTGCGCTGGTCGCCCGATGGAAAAACTCTGCTCTTCAACTCCAGCGGCGACATGGGTCCTGAGATCTGCACCATCCCCGCCGCCGGCGGCAAGGTGCAGCGCGTCGTAATGGGAGCGCAGGACGGGTCGTGGTCCCACGACGGCACACGGATTTACTACAACACGCGCGGCCAGATCTGGGTGGTCGGCGCGGACGGCTCCAAACCGGAGCCGTTCATGAAGCGCATGGGCGCGCAGCGGCCGGTCGAATCGGCCGATGGGAAGTACGTGTACTTTTCCTGGCGCCGGACCATATGGCGCATGCCCGCGGCCGGAGGCGAGGAGGAAGAGGTCATCATCCCTGAGCACGAGTTAATCGGCGGCTCACTTCAGCCCGTCAAGAACGGCGTGTACTACATGGAATGGGAACGCAGTTCGCGCGGAGCCGCGATTTCGTTTTACGATTTCGCGGCGAAGAAGAGCTCCGTCGTCTTCCGCTCCCGCAACGGAGAGCTCTCCGCCTTCTCGATCTCGCCCGACGGCAAGACGGTCCTCTACCCCCGCGTCGATCAGAGCGAGACGAATTTGATCCTGGTGGAGAACTTCAAGTAGCTTCGATCCAGTAACTCTCGCGCCACACCTCGCCCGGCGCGACCGATTGCTGCATCCCGAGATCGAACGCGTTGGTCGGCGCCGACATCGGCTCGAAGCAGATGAAGTCTTTCCCCGACGGCGCGTACACCACCGCCACCGGATACTTCGGCCCGTACGTCACCGTCACGCGCTCCCCCGCGCCCTCCACCCAAAACCGCGCGCGCCCATCGCCGTCCCGCACCAGCCCCGTAAAGACATCGTCGAGTTGTCCGACGCGCAGACTGTGCGGATCGCCGAAGGGATTCGGAACGGTCGCGCCGGTCGGGATCAATTGCTCGTTGAGGACCATGCGCTCCGTCGCGGCGATGTGGACCTGCCAATCGTCGCGCGGCGCGTCGTGCAGACGGAAGTACGGGTGGTAGCCGACCGCAATCGGCAACGGCTCCGTCGCGTGATTCTCGATCGCCGTCTCGACCTCGAGGGCCCCGCCCGCCAGCCGGTGCGTCATCGTCACGGTATGCGCGAACGGAAATTGCGCCATGAGCAACGGATGCCGCGAGAATTCGAGCCGGCTCGTGACGTGCGCCGACGCGTCGTCCGCGCCGACCGACACGACCTCCCACAAAGGGGAGAAGTTCAGCAACCCGTGAATCGCCTTGCCGTTCCCATCGCGCCGCAGATTCCCGAGCGCCGCATTCAACAGGAACTCACGGCCGTTCACACGATACCCGTCGCGCGCGAGACGGTTCGCCCAAGGTCCCAGAAACGGCACGCCGCACAACGCCGGGCGCTTCTCCAACCCGGCCGGACTCTCATACGGGAACCAGAGGTAATTGCGGCCGCGCACCGAAAGCTCGTACGCCATATTGCCGATCGCGGGCGCGATCGCGACTTCGATCTGCCGCGCCGAATCGGCGAGGCGGATCGTCTCAACTCCGTCGACTTCGACGCGCGTGGCGTTCATTTGTGGGCTTCGTGGTCGGGATCGATCAGGTCGAGCGTGGTCTCTTTTTGGCAGCAGACGCACGGCCCCGGCGTGTAAGAACGGATGGTGCAAACGTCGCACCAGTACGACACGAGCTTCAGGTGGCCCGCGTCGTGAACCAGCAGCGAATGCGTATGGATCGGATCGATGACGAAGTGTCCGTTGGAATCGAACTGGCCCTTGACCAGGACCTCGAAGCCGTTGAGCCGCGGGTCGGTGAGCACCTTGCGGGTCGAATCGTCGCCGTCCAGTGGGACCTTTTTGCCCTCGGCCGTCTGCACCGCGGCCGGCTGGCCGTCGTGGACGATAAGCTTGCCCCGAACCGTAGTGGACTGGCGGGCGTCGGCCGCGAATCCCAGCGCGGCGAGAACAAGGAGACACAGACAGAACCGCATGAGTAGATTCTACGACGCGCGCGGGGGCTCCGTCGCTCAGTTCGCCGATGGCCTCTCGGCCCGATCCACCACCAGCACCTCAAGGGGCGCCTTTGCACCGACAAACCGTACTCCGAGTTGTTGCGCGGTTTCCCTCAACACGACGGCGAACGGATCGTCCTTTTCGTGGTCTGCGCCTTGCCGCATGTGCCCCGAGATGTCGACATCGAGACCAAACCGTCCCTGGAGGCCTGTCTCGTCGACCACCACCCGGTCGCTGAACGTCGAGAGCACGGCGCATAAACTCGGCAAATCGCGGAAGCGCAAATGGCCGAATGCCGCGGGCGAAGAGGGTCCCTCATCCTGGGCCGGCTGGAACTTGGGCCCATCCTTGGCGACGAGCATTCGGTAAATCGGCACAACCCTGGTTTCGCGATGCGTCGTGAGAGCAAACCGCTCCGCGAACAGGGTGCGTAAAGCCGCGCGGAATTCTTCGCGGGTTGCCTGGCGCCCGCATTTGCCTGTGACGTTGAACCGATCGCGGTCCAGCCAATTGGGCCCGTCGACGATTTGCAACTGGTCGATGTGGTACGCCTCCCCAATTAGGGCTTTCAAGGTCGCCTGTTTCGCCTCCAGAAGATTCGGGCGGAGTTGCAGCCGGAGTAGCCGCCCAACGCCCATCGGCGCCTCGGTCCCCAGCGGCTTGACCGACGCGACTTCAAAGGCCGCTCCATTCTCCGAGCAGCCCTCACCGGTGGCGAGGCATGAGGCCGCAGCCAACGATGCCAGAATGGCGAGCTCCGCAGTACGCCGGGTCAAGCGCCCTCCCGCAACATCTTCATCAGCGATTCTTCCTCTGATGGCTGCAACTTACCCGCGAAGGCCGCGCGAACGGCGCCATGGGAGTCGATAACCAGTAGAGATGGCGTCGCGGTGAGACCAAGCGCGCCCAAGGCCGTAACGAACACATGGTCTGCCGTGATGCTCTGCGCATCGAGAAATCCCCTTATGCTTTCAACCGGGTCGGCCGAGATAACGGTGAGGGACCATTTGCTCTTCCCCAACGGCCTGTGGACGAACCCATCCAGTGTGCGGTAGAACGGAATGCTCGCTACGCAATATGGGCATTTGGCCTGAGGGCGAGCACGATCGTGCTGTCGCTCTCCTGCCACGGAGCGGCGAATTTGAATTGATGCTTCGTCAGTGATTGAATCGGGGACACCCGCGGTGTGGGCTTCGCAAATCGCCGCTCCAGCAAACTGAAACCGGCGACCACGCTGACCACGATCAATGAGATATGGGTGACCGTTTCGAGATTGGCGCGCATATACCTCCCGTATCGGCTGCAACGACTAACTCTTGTTGTGGGAGTCTAATGCAAGGCACGGTTAAGGTCAAGCGGGAACTTGCCCGGGTGAATTCCGCGAAATATCATTACTCGGTGAATCACCCCTTCGATTTCGCGGGCAACATGCCTGAATATTAGGTAACTTTCGGGAGGACTCCCGATTGATTGAAAGTCGAATTACTGACACACGCTGAGCGTTCGCCGATTAAAAAAGACGAGGAGTATGTATGAGAACACTACTATTGGCAACCGTCGCTTTCGGTTTGTCCGCACTGGCGCTCAGCCGGCCGGCAGCCGCGTTCGATTGTGACCAGACGGAATACGTCTACTGCGAAATTGTTGCTGCAAGTTGCAACTTTGATTGCGGCGGCGCATACCCGTGCACCTGCTACTGCGACCATGGCCTCGCCGACTGCGCAAACGGCGCCGGATGCGATGTGCCCCCGCCCGAAGATTCGTGCGATCTGGCGTCCCAATAATAAGAGTGATCATTACGGTGAACTCCGGATCGTTCCGTTTGTAACGGCGTGACCTGCAACCAGCCCTGATAGAAATCCAGCGGCCTCGACATCTCAAGAGGAACCCCGGCTATACTGGCTCGATGTCCCGCGCCTCCCTCTGGCGTCATCGCGAGTTCGTCAAGCTCTTCGCCGGGCAGTCGATCTCGCAGGTAGGCTCGCGCATCACCCGCACCGCGCTGCCCTTCGCCGCGGTGATCACGCTCGGCGCGGGGCCGTTCCAGATGGGACTCCTCAGCGGAGCGACGGCCGCCGCCTCACTCGTGTTCGGCCTCTTCGGCGGCGCGTGGGCCGACCGCCTGCGCCGCCGTCCCATCCTGATCGGGACCGATCTCGCGCGCGCCGCCGTGCTCGCCTGCGTTCCCCTCGCCGCGTGGCAGCACTGGCTCTCGATGGGGGTGCTCTACGCCGTCGCCGGCATCACCGGCGCGCTCACCGTCCTCTTCGATTCGTCCTATCAGGCCTACGTGCCCTCGCTCGTCGAACGCGAGAATATCGTGCAGGCGAACGCCAAGCTCGCCCTCTCCGACTCGATGGCCGAGGTCACCGGACCCGGCGCCGCGGGCGTCCTCGTAAGCGCGCTCACCGCCCCCATCGCCATCGCTTTCGACGCGCTCTCTTTCCTCGTTTCCGCCGTCTCGCTGGCGCTGATCCGCAAGCATGAGCCCGCTCCCGAACGAGTCGAAGGCTCGCACATTCTCCGCGAGATCCAGGACGGATTACACGTCGTCTGGCGCAGCCCGTACCTGCGTCCCATGGCGCTGCGCAGCGCGACCGCCGCGTTCTTCATGGGCTCGTTCGGCAGCCTCTACCCGCTGCTCACCGTCAAGGTCCTCGGCCTGACCCCCGCGACGATCGGCTTCATCGTCTCGGTAGGCGGAGCGTTCGCGATCGCCGGCTCGCTCGTCTCGGAACGCGTCGTCGCGCGCATCGGTATCGGCCGGACGTTCCTCGCCGCGGTCATCCTGAGCGCGCTCGCGAGCTTCCTTCATCCGCTGGCGCACGGCTCGGTCCTGCTCGCCTGCGCGTTCCTCTGCGCGGGCCAGGTCGGCGACTTCGTCTTCCCCGCTCTGAACGTCGCCGAGATGAGCATTCGCCAGGCCGCCGCCCCGCCGCACATCCTGGCGCGCGTCAACTCCGCCATGAATTTGCTGTTCACCGGGATCATCCCGGTCGGGGCGTTCGTCGGCGGCGCCGTCGCGTCCGGCATCGGCGTCCGCGCCACGATGCTGATCGGCGCGGGCGGCTATCTCGCTTCGTCGCTCTGGCTGATCTTCTCGCCGATCCCGGCCTTGCGCGAGTTGCCGCCGACGAAGGAAGCGAGCTCCGCCGTCACGTAGCGCGGCGGCTTCACCAGGAACTGCGGCTTCGTGTCCCACAGGCCGCGCGCGAGATCCTCGAACAACGGCGCGTTGATCCCGCGGTCGATCACGATGAAGGCGTCGGCGCGGTCGATGAACCGCAGGCTCGACGCTTTGAAATCCTCGCACGCGAAGTCCATCACCATCAGGAACAGGTCGGGCTGCACCAGTTCGAGAATGCTGTTCGACTCGACGATGACGTTCTCGCTCTGTTTCAGGAGCTTGTGCACGGTCGTCGCCGCGCGCGCCAACTCGCCTGCCGGGGTGCGCAGCCAGAACGAACGTTCCGCCCCCGCGCCGAGGAACCGGCCCGAGTCCGTGCGGCTGGGCTCGTACTCCTCGGTGAGCGCGAACGGGTGCTGCGCATCCGCGGGCGCGCACTCGCACTCTTTGCCTTCGTTCGAGCAGACGCCGTGGCCGTACTGCGTAATCTTGACGGCGGTCCAGTTGCGATCGCGAAGCCACTTGATCAGCCCCGCCACCACCGAGGTCTTCCCGATATTCCGCGAGTGTCCGCCGACCACGACCAGCATGTTTCCAGGATAGCGGTCCGCGCGTCAGCCGCGCGATTCCAACTCCGCCAGCCGGTGCTTCAGGTCCGCCAGTTGTTTGCGCAGCTCGGGCAGCCGCGCCAGATTCGCGAGCTGCTCCAGGTGCTCGCGCAGCGGCCGCGCCGGCGTCCCCCAGACCGTCTGGCCCGAGCGGATGATCTTCGACGTCAGCACACCGCAGCCCGACCCCAACACCGCGCGCGATTCGATTCGCGCCTTGTCGCCGATCCCGACCTGTCCGCCGATGACCGCGTAATCCTCCACCACCACGCCGCCCGAGAATCCCGTCTGCGCCGCCACCACCACGTGCCGTCCGATCCGGCAGTTGTGCCCGACGTGCACCATATTGTCGAGCTTCGTCCCCTCGCCGATCGACGTCACGCCCAGCGCCGCGCGGTCGATGCAGGTATTCGCCCCGACCTCGACGAAGTCGCCGATCTCGACGCGCCCCACCTGCGGGAACTTCTGCCACCGGCCGTGGTCCATGACGAAGCCGAAGCCGTCCGCGCCGATCACCGCCCCCGAATGCACGATCGCGCCGCGCCCGATATCCACGTTGTCGTAGACCGTCACATTGGGATGCAGCATGCACCCTTCGCCGAGCACGACGCGCTTGCCGAGCACGCACCCCGCGCCGATCTTGCTCGCCACCCCGATGCGGGAATGGTCGCCGACGACCGCATGCGGACCGACCGTGACCATCGCGCCGAGCTCGACCTCGCGCCCCACTACGGCGGTCGGATGGACACCGGGTTTGATCTCGACGGTCGGGTAGAAGACGCTCAGCGCGCGAGCAAACGCGGTGCGCGGATCGGGCACGCGGATCACTGTCCGGTCCGCCGGACTCGGCCAGTCAAGCGGCACGATGAGGCACCCCGCAGCGGAAGCCTCGGCGGCCGTAGCCGCCTTGCGTCCCGCCGCGAAAGCGGCCTCCGAAGGGCCAGCGCCATCGAGCGCCGCGGCCCCGGAAAGCTCAATCTCGCCATCGCCCTCGAAAGTGGCGCCAAGAAACTCGGCCAGTTCGCGCACTCGCATAAAAAGATAGTAACGCTCGGACGGGCGGCAAAAAGCATTTCTCTCGCAAAGACGCCAAGCCGCAAAGAACACAAGGAAACCGCCTACACGACCGCGCCAACAGAGCCGCGACTGTGAAGGAGCGGTTGCTTCTAGCGCGGCCGGTAGTCGCGGCGCCGCAACACGGCGGTCCGGCAGTTTCGCATCTGGTGACAACCGCTCCATGACTGTCGCGGCTCTGTTGGCGCGGTCGTTCATCGGCGTTCATCCTCGACGTTCCGCATTTCTCTCGCCAAGTGTTCTTTGCGGCTCTGCGCCTTTGCGAGAGAAATGTTTTCCCTAGCTCGCCCGCAGCACCGCCCCTTCCCGGTAGATCGCCGTCCCCGCCTTCAGCGTCAGGTGTACCAGATTCAGCCCGAAGCTTCGCGCGAGATCCCGGTAGTCGTCGACATTCAACAGCAACAGGTCCGCCTGCTTTCCCAATTCCAGCGACCCGACCCGGTCGCCGCGATCGAGGGCGTGCGCGCCGTTGATCGTCGCCGCGGAGATCGCCTCCGCCGCGCTCATCCCCATTCGCATGCACGCCAGCCCGACCACGGTCTGCATGTTCAGCGTCGGCGAGTGGTGCGGGTTGAAGTTACTCGCCAACGCCACCGCCGCTCCGTTCTCGATCAACGCGCGCGCCGGGGCGAGCGGCGTCCAGGCGTCCAGCGCCGCGCCCGGCATCAGGGTCGCCATCGTGTACGTGTCTGCCAGCAGCGGCACCAGATCGAGCGTCAGATGCTCCAGATGATCGACTGTCACGGCGCGATGTCCCACCGCAAGCGCCACTGCCCCGGCGCAGCCCGGCCCCTCCGCGTGCACCTTCACCCCGAGTCCGCACGCCGCGGCTTGCTCGAGAAACCGCGCGCACAGCTCCGCGCGAGGCTCGCTGCCTTCCCACCAGACGTCGGCGAACGCGGCCAGCCCGCGGCGCAGAATCCGCGGCGACACGTCGGTCAGGATCTCCTCCGCCTGCACGGCCTCGATCCCAACCGGCACGCGGACCAGGTGCGTGGGCACGACTTCGATCGGCCCCTGACGCAGCAGGTTCAGCGCACGCAGCGCCTTCATCGACGCCGTCTCGCCGGGATCGCAGCCGGTCTTCACCTCGACCGTGGTCGTGCCGTGCCGCGCCATCGCATCGAGAAACCCAAACGATCGCGCGGCCAGCAACCGCGCCGTGCTCGCCTGCCACTGTCGCGCCGCGCCCGCCGCGTCCGCCGCCCGCGGCCCGCGCGGCGGATATAGCAGATGCGTGTGGCTGTCGACGAACCCCGGCATCACCACGCGGCCGTGCGCGGCGATCTCCAGCGCGCCCCGCGCGGCTGCGAGGTTCTCGATGCGGCGGGTAGGTCCCACCTCGACAATTACGCCGTCGCGAATCAGGACGGCGCCGTCTGCAATAATTCCGAGATCGGCGAGCGCGGGGCCTCGGCGCGGACCCTTGGGGCCGCGCAGGGTCAACAACTGCCGCGCTCCCCGGATCAGTATCGGAACGTGGGCTGGCCCCAATCCTCTATGATCGGGCTATGGCCCAGAGGCCGCAAGATCAAGCTTCGCGAAGAATCAAAACCTTGGAACGCGTTTTTTCCAAGGCCGGAATCGGCTCCCGCACCGACGCGCGGAGCTGGATCGGCGCCGGACGTGTGCGCGTCAACGGCAAGGTCGTGGCGCATCCCGACTACTGGGTCGACCTCGATCGCGACAAAGTCACCCTCGATAACAAGCCGCTGAAGCCGGAACAGAAACGCTACGTTCTGCTTTACAAACCGACAGGCTACCTCACCACCTACCGCGATCCCGAAGGCCGTCCGACCGTCTACAACCTGCTCCCCGGCGCCGGCCCGTGGCTCTCGCCCGTCGGCCGCCTCGACCTCGACACCAGCGGCCTCCTGATCCTCACCAACGACACGGCGTTCGCCGAGCGCATCACCAACCCGGACCACAAGGTCCCGAAGACGTATCAACTGAAAGCGTCGACGCTGCTGACCGACGAACAGCTCGACCGCCTACGCCGCGGCGTCGAGCTCAGCGACGGTCCCACCAAGCTCGCGCAGGTCACCCGCCTGCGCGATTCCGCCAAGTACACCCACATCGAGATCACCATCACCGAGGGCCGCAACCGGCAGGTCCGCCGCATGCTCGAAGCCGTGGAGAGCAAAGTGTTAAAGCTCGTGCGCGTCGCGATCGGCCCGATCCGCATCGGCGACCTGCCGATCGGCAAATCGCGCGAACTGACCGTGGACGAGGTGATGGCGCTGATCGGCGCTAGCGCCCGGGCGCCAAATCGAGCGCCGGGTTCCGGTCGAAAAACCCCCAGGGCACGAGCTTGAATCCCGCCTCGTGGACCGGCATGATCGGCCAGTCCTCCGGGCGCGGATTGTGCGTGATCCCCATCGTGTACCAAAGCACGACGTCGCGATTGTCGATGCTGCGATTCGCCGCCGTCCACTTCGGCAGACCCTCGCCGGCCTTCGACTGGTACGGATAATCGCCCGCCGCGTACCGCTCCCCCGCGTCATACGGCGTGACCCAGACGTGCAAATTAATGAAGCCCGCGCGGCGCCGGATCCACGCGTCGGGCTGCGCGAACGGGACCGCGTTCTCGCCCGGCAACAGCGCGTACCCGGTCGCGTGGCCGAGCCCGTTCTTCGCCCCGGGATTGGTCACGATCCAGCGCCGGCTGCTGTCGAGACTCAATTTCCGTTGCGCTTGCGATTCGGTCGCGAGCGTCGTCTCCTGCATCGTGAAGGCGCCGCCGTACGGATTGTCCTTGCCCGCCGGCGCGGGCGCGCTGTTCATCTCCACGACCCGGTTCGCCGGACCGTCCACATCGAGGTCCAGCCGGAAATTGAAGAAATGCTGGTGGTGCACCGCCGCCGTGTTCTTGCCGACCAGATGGCTGTACGGGTCGTGCGCGCCATCGGGCACCGACTTCACCGACATGATCCCGGTGAGCAGCACCTTCACTTCGAGCGCGCCGTCCTGGTGGAAGATCCACTGGAAGCCGTACTCGTAGTTGCCGGCCTCCGTCGAATAGAACAGGACGAGATCGCGCGCGCGGCGGACGTTCTCGCCGTGCTTCCAGGAGATCGCGGTCTCGCGCTCATAGAGTCCGATCGCGCCCGGAATGCGGCGCGGCTCACCCGATTCGCCGGCGACGTCCGCGTCGAACACCTGGCAGTTCTGCGGACAATCCAGACCCGGACGCAGCGTGCTCGCGAGAATGCCGAGCCCGAGTTCGCCGGCGTCGAACGTGTTCCGGAAGAACCACGCGCGGCCCGGGTCGCCGTACGGCACCATCATCTCGTCGAGGGAGCCGCGGTAGAGGACCGGACGCACGCGGCCGCCGTCCTCATACCCGACCGTATAGAGCACAAGCCCTTCGCGCGGATGCAGCCCGAAGCGGAACCGCCACTTCTGCCAACGCACTTCCCCGTCCTGGATGCGGTAGCCGGGACCGTCGGGCATCGTCACCTGGATCGGCGGCGCGGCGGGACGGAGCGGGTTCACCGACCCCGCGTCGAAATCCTCGTTGTTGCGCGTCACAGGAGCTGTGCGGTCGACGTCGACGAATTCGAGGATCTTGTTGGAGCTGAGGTCGACGAACGCCGCCACGCCCTCCACCGGATGCGCGTAGAAGTTCGACCCGGCGCCCGCGAAGTACGGCGTCACGCGCACTACGCGCCGGCCCCCCTCGCCGGCCAGACCGAACGCGCCGGCCGGCCAGGCGACGGTGTACACCTGATTCGGGTCGCGCAGACCGCGCGCGCGGAGAGCGTCGCGAAAGCGGGCGTCGCCGCGCACGATGCGGTCGGCCAAAGCGGAGTCCTGATCGCCGACGGGAGGCTGCGCGCCCGGAATCTCTTTCCACGACGTGAGCTTGCCCGTCGAGAGGTCCGCGACCGCTTCTCCGGTGCGGTTCGCCGTCCGGTCGTAGATCACGGCGAAGGCGCGCCGCGGCGTCGCGGTCCCGCGGAGGACGGCCTCCTTGGGCGGCTCGTCGAGAGCGATGAAGTGGAACCGGGCGCCCGCCGGAGCGTGTCCCGAAGCGCGGAAGATGCGGACCGCCTCCCGAATCTCCGAGGCGGTGAGCGGAGCGAGCGGGTGGGTCGCGGCGGACGCAACGGCAGCGGCAAGCAACACCGCCGCGGCGGAAAGAAACCTCATTTCCGGATGGTACCGCTGCCCGACATTGAACACGTTCAAAAAATCTCTTGACGGCGGCGGCTCCTGGCGCGTATTCTACTTTTGAACACGTTCAACTCATGCCAACGCCAAAAGCCGAAGAGACCGCCCTCAAGATTCTCGACGCCGCGCTCGAACTTTTCCGGCAGGATGGCTTCGACAGCGCCACCATGCGCGATATCGCGAAAAAGGCGGAAGTCGCGACCGGAGCGGCCTACTACTATTACCCGTCCAAGGACGCGATCGTCATGGACTTCTACCGTCGGGCGTCCGACCAGATGCAGCCCAAGATCGGGGCCGCGCTCGACGGCGTCCGCGGACTCGACGCGCGACTGCGCGAGCTGATCCGCGTCAAACTCCACCACTTCGCCCCCGACCGCGGGGTCCTGCGCACGCTGCTGCGCAACGGCGCCGACCCCAAGCATCCCCTCTCGCCGTTCAGCGCCGAGACGCGCGAGATTCGCGAGGCCGACGTCGCGTGGTTCCGCCGCATCCTGGTCGATTGCGGCACGCGGATTCCGCGCGATCTCGAGCCGCACCTGCCCGACGTGCTCTGGTTCCTCCAAATGGGGGTGATCTTCTTCTGGGTTGTCGACGATTCGCCGGCGCAGGCGCGCACGGAGAAGCTCCTGGTCCTCGCCGCCAGCAGCGTCGCGACGCTGGTCCGCATCTCCGCCCTTCCGCTGATGCGCCCGGTGCGGAAGACGGCGCTGCAACTGATCGAGCTCGTCAAGGGGGAATGAAGCGATGCGGGTTTACGTTGCGCTGATGATCGCGATCGGCCTGAGCGTCGGGGGCTTCGTCCTCCTGCGGACCGGAACCTACGGCTGGACGATGTTCCTGCTCCATCCGTTCTTCACCGGCGCGCTCGCGGCATGGGCGTTCCGACCGAAGACCGCCGGCGGCGCGGCAGGCGCCGGCGCGCTCTCCGTCTGTTTCACGACCTTGGCGCTCCTGCTCTTCGGCTGGGAAGGCGGCATCTGCATCCTCATGTGCCTGCCGATCGCGTTGCCGTGCGGCGTCTTGGGTGGCTGGCTCATCTACGATCTCGAGCGCGGCCGCCGCACCCGTCGCGGCGTCGCCATGTTTCTGATGCTGCCGCCCTTCACCGTGGCGTACGACGTCAAGGCGCCTCCGCCCGTGTTCGAAGTCCACTCACAGGTCGTCGTGCACGCCGCCCCCGAACAGGTTTGGCAGCGCGTGCTCTCGTTTTCCGAGCTGCCCGAGCCGACTGAGCTGATCTTCCGCGCCGGCGTCGCCTACCCGATCCGCGCGCACCTCGACGGCGCCGGACCCGGCGCTGTCCGTTATTGCGAGTTCTCCACCGGCCCCTTCGTCGAGCCGATCGTCATCTGGGACGAACCACGCCTGCTCCGCTTCCGCGTCACGGAGAATCCCGCGCCCATGCAGGAGTGGAGCCCGTTCGGCAACATCGTCACGAAACACCTCCACGGCTACCTGGTCTCTAAACAAGGCCAGTTCCGCCTGACCGCGCTACCCGGCGGTCAAACGCTCCTCGAAGGCACGACGTGGTATCAGCACGGACTCTGGCCCGCCGAATACTGGCGCTGGTGGTCGGACGCGATCATCCACCGCATCCACCTGCGAGTCCTGAACCAGATCCGTGTGCTGTCGGAAAGCTAGATCGCTAGGGAGGCATCTCAACGCGGAGACGCGGAGAACACGGAGGAAACGCGGGGAACTGCACGCCAAAGAGAGATCGTCTTCTCCGCGTAATCTCCGCGTTCTCCGCGACTCCGCGTTGAAAAGAAGCCTCGCCTAGATCGCTTCCTCCGACCACCCCTGCAGCACTTCCTTCACCTTCGTCATGAACTGATCGGCGAGCGCGCCGTCGATCAGGCGATGGTCGAAGCTGAGGGACAAGTGGCAGATCGAGCGAATCGCGATCGCGTCGTCGATCACGACCGGCGTCTTGTCCACCGTGCCGACGCCGAGGATCGCGACCTGCGGCTGGTTGATCACCGGCGTCCCGACCAGGCTGCCGAAGCTGCCGAAGTTCGTGATCGAGAACGTCCCGCCGACCACCTCATCCGGCTTGAGCTGCCGCGACCGCGCGCGCGTCGCCAGATCGACGATCGAGCGCTGCAGGCCGAGCACGTTCTTCTCGTCGGCGTTGCGGATTACGGGCACGATCAGCCCATTCTCCAGCGCCACCGCGATCCCGATGTTGATGTCGTTGTGATAGACGATGTTGTTCCCGTCGAGCGACGCGTTGAGCAGCGGGTACTGCCGCAGCGCCACGACCGACGCGCGCGTAATGAACGGCAGGTACGTTAGCGAGAACCCGTACTGCGCCTGGAACGACGCCTTCAACCGCTCGCGCATCTTTGCCACCTTCGTCATATCGACGCGGTGGATCGTGGTGACGTGCGGCGAGGTCCGCTTCGACATCACCATGTGCTCGGCGATCTTCTGCCGCATCGTGCTGAGCGGTTCGATGCGCGTTTTGCCCGCCCCACCGGTAGCAGCCGCGGGAGCCGCGGGTGCAGGAGCGGCCGGAGCAGCAGCCGGGGCCGCCGGAGCGGGCGCAGCCGAAGCGGGCGCAGCCGGAGCCGCGGCCGCGGGCTGCGACTGCTGCGCCAGGTAGCCTTCCACGTCCTGCTTCGTGATCCGTCCGCCGGCGCCCGACCCCTTCACCTTCCCCAGATCGATATTGTTCTCGCGGGCCATCTTGCGCACCAGCGGCGAGATCGGACCCGCGGGCTCTGTCGCCGTTTCCGCCACCGGTTCCGGCGCGGGAGGCGCGGGAGGCGCCGCCTTAGGCTCCGGCTCCGCGTCCGGGTCTGCCTGCGTCCGATCGGGAGTCGGATTGATCGTCTCCGCGGCCGGCGTTTCCTGCTTCGGCGCCTTGGCCGCGGGCTTCTCGGCCGCCGGAGCTGCCGCAGCCCCGCCGCCCTCGTCGATGCGCGCCACGACCGTATTGATGCCGACCGTCTTCCCTTCCTCGACCAGCACCTCGCTCAACGTTCCCGCGGCCGGCGACGGAATCTCCGTGTCCACCTTATCCGTCGAGATCTCGAACAGCGGCTCGTCGCGCTCGATGCGCTCGCCCGGCTTCTTCAGCCACTTGGTCAGGGTGCCTTCTACGATGCTTTCGCCCATCTGGGGCATCACTACGTCGGTCATTAGTTTCCTCTTTCGTGGGCTGCGAGCGCCGGTGTCTCGAGCAGCGGATCGCATTCAAAAATCCGGCAGAAATTGGCGGTGAACCGCTCCCCGACCTCCTCCAGCGTGGCCCGCACGCCGTACTGGGCCATGGAAGCGACCGGCTTGGTCAAACCGCAGGGAACGATGTATTGGAAGTAGCTCAAATCCGTATTCACGTTGAGCGCGAAGCCGTGGGACGTGACCCAACGGCTCAGATGCACGCCGATCGCGGCGATCTTCCGCTCGCCCACCCAGACGCCGGTGAGCTTCGGAATCCGTCCCGCCTCGATGCCGTACTCGCCGACCGTGTCGATGATCGCCTGCTCCAGCCCGCGCACGTACGCGCCCACGTCACGCTTCCAATCCCGCAGGTCGAGAATCGGATAGCCGACGAGCTGGCCGGGACCGTGATACGTCACGTCGCCACCGCGATCGGTCGGGTAAAACGAGATGCCCGCGCGCTCCATCACATGGTCGCTGGCCAGTAGGTTCTCCAGGTGGCCGTTGCGTCCGAGTGTGATGACGTGCGGGTGCTCCAGCAGCAGAAGCTGGTCCGGGACCAGCGCCTGCTTGCGCTCCGCCACCAGCCGCTGTTGCAGCTCGAGAGCGTCGCCGTACTGCATGCGGCCCAATTGCCGCACCACGCAATTACGCATTGATTGACAGGCCGTAGACCGCGTTGAACGCCTCGCCCATTGCCTCGTACAGCGTCGGGTGCGCGTGGATCGTCTGCATCATGACCTCGACCGTGGCCTCGGCCTCCATCGCCGCCACTGCCTCGCCGATCAGCTCGAACGCCTCGGGTCCGATGATGTGGACGCCGAGAATTTCGCCGTACTCCTCATCGGCCACCACCTTGATGAACCCGTCGTGCTTGCCGAGAATCGTGGCGCGGCTGTCGCCCACGAAGGGGAACCGCCCGACCCGCACCTTGCGGCCCGCCGCGCGCGCCTGCGCCTCCGTCATCCCGACGCTGCCGATCCCCGGATCGGTGTACGTCGCGCCCGGAATGCGGTTCTTGTTGATCGGCTGCGCCGGCTTGCCCGCCATGTGCGCCACCGCGATCATGCCCTCGCGCGTCGCCACGTGCGCCAGTTGCGGCGTCCCCGCCACCACGTCGCCGATCGCGTACACGCCCGGCTCGGCCGTCTGCTGGAACTGGTCGACCTTGATGAACCCGCGGTCCGTCTCGACCTCCGTGTTCTCGAGCCCGATGTTCTCCGTGTTCGGCTTCCGTCCCACCGCCACCAGCAGCTTCTCGGTTTCGAGCGTCTCCGTCTTCCCTTCCTTCGTGGTCAGGGTGAGCTTGACGCCCTTGCCGGTCTTCTGGATGTCGGTGGCCTTCGCCCCGGTCTCCACGCGGATCTTCTGTTTCTTGAACTGCCGCTCCAACTCCTTCGAAATGTCCTCGTCCTCGACCGGGACCATGCGCGGCAGCATCTCGATCACGGTCACGTCCGTCCCGAAGCGTTTGAAAATCGACGCGAACTCCACCCCGACGGCGCCCGCTCCGATCACCGCGAGGCTCTTCGGCACGGCTGTCAGGTTCAGGATCTCGACGTTCGTGAGGATGAACTCGGGGTCCGGCTGCAGGCCCGGGATCATGCGCGCCTCGGACCCGGTCGCGATGATGATGTTCTTCGCCTCCAGCGTCTTCACGCCGGAATCGGACTTCACCTCGACCTTCCCGCCGCCCTTCAGGGTCGCGAACCCACTGATGCGCTCCACCTTCGCGCGCTTCAGCAGGAACTCGACGCCCTTCGAGTGTTTGGTGACGATCCCGTCCTTGCGGTCCTTCACCTTCGGGTAGTCCAGGCGCGGATTCTCGCAATGGATGCCGTCGGCTTCGGAATGCTCGAAATGCTCCCAGACGTCGGCCGTGTGGAGCAGGGCTTTGGTCGGAATACACCCCACCAGGAGGCACGTCCCGCCGAGCTTCGCCTGCTTTTCGATGAGCGCTGTCTTGAGTCCGTACTGCCCGGCGCGGATGGCTGCGGAGTAGCCGCCGGGACCACTCCCGATCACTATCAAGTCGTAAGGCACTTTTTTTATTCTACATACGACACCGGCGGCGAAGCCGATGCGTCTACTTTTTTGACATGTTTAGGCTGCTACCGATTGTGATGCTGTCGTGTGTTTTGGGATTCGCCCAGCCTTCGGCGAAGACCTCTGCCAAGAAGGGCAGCGCACCGGCAGGGCAGAAATTCCCGGTCGCGAGCCTCACGGTCGAAGGCAATCGGGTGTTCACACGCGACCAGGTTCTGGCCGTTTCGGGATTGAAAACGGGACAGTTAGCCTCCAAGCCCGACTTCGAAGCCGCCCGCGACCGCCTCGTCGCCTGCGGCGCGTTCGAGAACGTCTCCTACCGCTACACCGCCTCCCCGAAAGGCGACGGAGTGGCTGCCGTCCTCGAAGTCAACGAGGTCGAACAGATTTATCCGTTCGATTTTCAGGATTTGCACGTTTCCTCGCTCGATCTCGACGCCGCCCTGCGCGCCAAGGACCCGCTCTACTCCCGCGAGAAGATGCCCGCCACCGGTTTCGTCATCCAGCGCTATACGAAGTGGATCCAGGAATTCCTCACGGCGAAGGGCGTCAAAGAGAAGGTGGTCGGCTCCGTGCAGCCCGGCGAGGCCGGCGATTACGCCATCGTCTTCCGCCCGGACACGCCTCTGCCGACCGTCGCGACCGTGACCTTCGAGGGGAACACCGTCCTCACCCAGGACAAGCTGCGCGAAGCGATCGCGGGCGCGGTCGGCGCGACCTATACGGAGGACACGTTCCGCCAAACGCTGAACTCGGTCGTGCGGCCGCTCTACGAGAAGCTCGGCTACCTGCATGTCGCGTTCCCCGAGTTGAAGACGAAGCCCGAGGCGGCAGTGAAGGGCGTCGGCGTCTACGTGACGGTCGAAGAAGGCGATGTCTACCAGCTCGGCAAGGTCACGATCGATGGACCCACGCCGGTCCCGGCCGAGACGCTGATCAAGGCCGGCGAGTTCAAGTCCGGCGACACCGTGGACATGGCGCGAGTGAACGACGGAGTCGAGAAGGTGCGCCGCGCGGTCCGCCGCGAGGGGTACCTCGACGTCCACGTCGCCGCCGAGCGAAAGCTCGACCACCAGAAGAAGCTCGCCAACGTGACGTTAAGGGTCGAGCCCGGCGTCCAGTACACGATGGGTAAGCTCAATGTGAGCGGTCTCGACCTCAACGCCGAGGCGGAGATCCGCCGTATCTGGAATCTGAAGCAGGGCAAACCGTTCAATCCCGAATACCCCGACGGCTTCCTGCGCCGCGTGAAAGAGATGTTCGACAATCTCGGCGTGACGAAGGCCGAGTTTCAGTTGAACTCGAAGGACCACACGGCGGACGTGACCCTGACCTTCGGAGCGGCGCCTCAGGGTCCGGGAAGAGGACGGGGGGGACGGGGACGCGGGGGAGTGGAACGGTTTATGATGGCGACTGATGGGCGTTGACGATAGACCACTTCCGTAACAGCAAGGCGATCGACCTCTACGGCAAACGCACTACTACGACAGCCCGGACGCCGACTACGGAAGAGGTAGTCGCCGTCCGCCGCGACGTTGTTCGCGGCATCAAGTGAGAGACGGATGCCCGACCGGCTGCGCGTGCAGTTGAAGGGCGGCAGGAAGTGACCACAGGACGGGCTGAAGGAGTTGAAGAGAGGCTATGCGTTTACACTTCCGCAAAGAGTGGCTGTTCGCTGCGTTCGCCGTTATCTTGGCCGGAATGGTCGTGACGCAGCAGATAGAGATCCACCGCCTCGGGACCGCGGAGAAGCCGCTATCGCCAGTTGGGCGGTTCCAATTTCATCTAGCAGAGAACGGCGCCGTACTCTACCGCTTCGACACACAGTCTGGCAAGACATGGCACGCGTTCGCTTCCGCGCCAATGTGGCTGGAGTTTAAGGAACTGGTCGAGCTTTACGGACCGCCGGACAAACAGACATCCGGCGACATCTGGGGCACGCCAAAAGAATGTCCACCCCCTGGGACCCGACCGAAGTTGAATTTGGATATCTACGGCCCGCAATATGGTGACCCCGCGCAGCCCGCAAGGAAGTAAACCGGTCAGATCTCGCGTCCAAGACGCGTGAGGGCGCGCGCGGAACAGTTTATGATGGCAATTGATGGGCGTTGACGACAACCTCTTATCGGAGATCGTGCGACGCGTCCTCGCCGTCGCCACACCTGATCGCATCATCCTGTTCGGTTCCGCCGCGACGGGGCAGATGACGAAGGACAGCGATCTCGATCTGCTGATCCTTGAGCCTTCGCCGGAAAACACGCGCGCCGAAAGCGTGAGAATCCGGCGCGAATTGGATGACCTCGACTACCCTGCCGATGTGATCGTCATGCCGACCGAACGGTTCGAAGAAACTAAGACCTTGGTCGGCGGGATCGCCTATCCAGCGAACAAGTACGGTCGAGTTCTGTATCCAGATTAGAAGAACGTCAGATCTTCGCTCGGATAGTGTTTCCGGTTTCGTGTCCACAGAACGGCGCCCGCCCGAATCGCGGTCGCGGCGATCAGGGCATCAGCTATGCGTACTCCGTGACTCTTTTGGTATCGCCGAAGGATCGCGCCCGCTGCGCGGCCGACCCCCGCGTCAACCGATGCGCACTGGAGGCTAGCGAATAGAGACTCCGTAGCCGCGTATTCGCGCGGAAAAGCGCCAGCCCAAATCTCTGCTTCGCTCACGGCGGAATACCACGACTCGTGTTCGGACGCGGACAATGCAGTCCACCGACCGAGAATGGCGCCGTCACGGTTTCTGGTGACTTCGATCAGAATGTCGGAGTCGATCAGGACGATCATTTCAACCGTTCGAGACGGTCGTCGTTCCGCAACTCGCGGATGTATTCAGTCGAGTCGCCGATGTCGTCACGATCCGCTCGAATGCCGACAAAGGCCATCATGGCGCGCCGGCGTTCCTCGCGGTCGGAGGAGCAGTAGCGGTCGCGAATCGCCTGGCGCGCGAGTTCCTCGATTGTGGTGCCCTCGCGTTTCGCGCGCGCTTCGAGATGGTTCCAAACCTCGTCCTCGAGCTGGACCTGCGTCTGCCTCACGATCCTATGATACCTCCGCCCTTTTCGGCGCGGACTTCGTCGAGGTGTTCTCGCCGGCTGTCCCGCCGCAGTACCCGAACATATTCGACGGAATCGCCGATATCTTCGCGATCCGCCCACAAGCCGACGATCGCCATCATCGCGCGACGGCGCTCCGCTCGATCGGTCGATGGCTTTGGAGATTCTTCGTTCACCTTACTGCCCTTCCACCTACTCAGGCGGCCTCATAGAGGATCCTGCCGTATTTATGCGCCGGGTAGGCGATACCACCTATGATGTTCTTCGTTGCCTCAAACCGCTCCGCTGAGATGATCTTGACATCCACCGGGAAGCGGACATCGCCGATCGCATCGGTAATCGCAACGCTCTCCGCATGACGGTTCTCGGCAGTCGGCTCGACGATCAGGAGATCGATATCGCTGTCCTTGGTCATCTGGCCTGTCGCGGCCGACCCGAACAGAATGATCCTGTCCGGCTTCGCCACCGCAAGCACGCGCCGGACGACTTCGTTCAGCACCAATTCATCGACGCCCATTCGTCTCTCATCATAGGCCAGACAAGGCCACGACAGTTTTCATCGCCCTACCCCTTCAGCTTCCACAAAATCTGCCGCAGCATCCCCATCAACACCGGGGCGTCGCGACCCGCCACATCCAATCGCCTCACCAGCCGCCGCACCTTCTCTTCCGTCGACCCGGCGGTCGTCGGATTGACGTACCCCGACCGCTCCAGCGCATCGAGCAGCATCGACGTCACCTGCTCGACTTCGGCCGCCGGTGCGCGGCGGATCTTCTCGGGCTCCGCTTCCGCCGCTTTCGGATCGCGCGCGAGCTCGTACAGGCACAGCGCTACCGCCTGTCCGAGGTTCATTGACAGATCCTGGCTGACGGTCGCGATTCGCATCAGCCAGTGGCAGTGGCTCATCTCGTCGTTCGAGAGTCCGAATTTCTCCGACCCGAACAGCAGCGCGACCGGCGCGCTCCGCAGCTTCTTCCCGATCAGCCGCGCGCCGAACTCCAGCCGCCGCAGGGGATGCTGCAGTTCGCGGTGTCCGACCGCGGTAGTCCCCACGACCAGTTCGCAATCCGCGACCGCCTCGGCGACCGTCGGGAACTCCTCCGCCTTTTGTAGCAGCGGCGCCGCTCCGACCGCCGACCGGGCCTCCCGGAACGCCACGTCGTAGGGGTTCACCACGCGCAGGTGCGGAAACCCGAAATTGGCCATGGCACGCGCCGACGCCCCGATATTCAGGGGATTGCGCGTCGAGACCAGCACGACGCGGAGATTGTCTTTCCAATTGGTGGCGATGCTTCGATGGTAACGCGCCTGCCGGAATGCCATAATGGTAGAAACTGCGGGGATTTCCGGCGCCGATACGAGCCTTTGGCTCCCAGGGGGTGTAGTTGATGAATATTCAGTTCGTGCGGTTGGAACTGGATGTCTGCGAGCGACTGAACCTGCTCGCGCAAGAACAGCGCCGAACGGTTTCCGAGTTGACCAATGAGATGCTTCGCTCGCAATTGGTCCAACTCGGCATGCTGCCGCCGGAAACAGCGCCCTCGCGCTAACGTCTTTCGGCGTAACGCGATTTGACATTTACCCCCGCGGACCGGTAGTCTAAATACTTTGCGAACGAAGAGCTGGAGACGTGTGTCAAGATGAGTACCGAGTTCCCCTCCAAGAACGGCGTGAAGCGCCAGTGGCATGTTATCGACGCCGATGGCGTCGTCCTCGGCAAGCTGGCGACGAAGGCCGCCATGCTGTTGATGGGCAAGACTAAACCGACGTATACCCCGTTCCTGGATACGGGCGATCATGTGATCGTCATCAACGCCGAGAAGGTCCGGCTGACGGGCCGTAAAGAAGAAGACAAAGTTTATCGCCATTTCACCGGGTACCCCGGCGGGCTGGTCGAGACTACCCTGAAGCGGGTGCGCGAGTCGCGTCCGCAGCGGATTGTGGAAGAAGCCATTCAGGGCATGCTTCCCAAGACCAAGCTCGGCAAGCAGATGTACCGGAAACTGAACGTTTACGCGGGTGACCGGCATCCGCACGCGGCGCAGAAACCCGCCGCGTTGACTGTGAAATAGCAGGAAGGTGCGAGTTTAGTGGCAGCGACGATAGTTCAATACTTAGGCACTGGCCGCCGCAAGACTTCGGTGGCCCGCGTGTTTTTGCGGCCCGGTAAGGGCGAAATTAAGGTCAACGGCAGACCGATCGAACGCTATTTTCAGACGGAGAGCTCTCGCGCCATGGTTCGGCAGCCCCTTGCGGCCACCGAAACCGTGGAGAAGTTCGATCTTCTGATCCTGGCGAACGGCGGCGGCGTGGCCGGACAGGCGGGCGCGGCCCGTCTGGGCATTTCGAGAGCATTAGTGGAGTTCAACGCGGAGCTCCGGGGCCGGCTGAAAAAGCTCGGTTTCCTGACCCGCGATCCCCGTAAGCACGAGCGCAAGAAGTACGGTCAAAAGGGCGCTCGCAAGCGGTTCCAGTTCTCCAAACGTTAATCCAGCCGGGCCGGCGTTGTGCCGGCCCGTTTGTCCCATTCCCTTTCGGCACAAAATTCCGCTTTGGGCCGTGCCATGGGGAATCAACTGTGATGAGGAGGTAGTTTGCCCGCAATATCCATGAAGGAATTGCTCGAAGCTGGCGTTCACTTCGGGCACCAGACCAAGCGCTGGAATCCGAAGATGAAGGAATACATCTTCGGCGAACGTAACGGAATCTACATTATCGATCTTCAGAAGACCCTGAAGATGTTCAAGGACGCCGCCCGCTTCGTCGGCGAGATGGCCGCGCAGGGCAAGAATGTGCTCTTCGTCGGCACCAAGCGTCAAGCACAGGAAGCCATCGCCGAAGAGGCCAACCGCTGCTCGATGTACTACGTCAACCAGCGCTGGCTCGGCGGACTTCTCACCAACATGCTGACCGTCCAGAAGTCGATCAAGCGACTGAAGGAACTGGAAGGCATGGCTTCGGTCGAAGGCGGCTACGCCGGACGCCCGAAGAAGGAAGTCATCCGCCTCGAGCGCGAACGCAAGCACCTGGACCAGAACCTTGCGGGTATCAAGGACATGCCCGGCCTGCCCGACGTCCTCTTCGTGATCGATTCCAACAAGGAAGCGATCGCGGTGAAGGAAGCGCGCCGCCTCGGCATCCCGGTCGTCGCCATTGTCGACACCAACTGCGATCCCGATGAAGTCGACTGGGTGATACCCGGCAACGACGACGCTCTGCGCGCGATCCGGCTGTTCGCCAGCAAGATCGCCGACGCCGTCATCGAAGGCCGCCAGCTCGCCAGCGAGCAGGAGTTCACCGCCGACAAGATCGTCACCGACGAAACCCCCGCGGGCGAAGGCATGCTCGAGTACACCGAGTATGTCGACCCCAAATACGCCGAGAAGATCATGGCCGAGAGCTTGATGGAAGAAGAGCCCGCTCCGACTTCGCGTAAGGGACCCGCCTCCGAGACCACCCCCGAGCCCGAGCCCGAGACGGTGGCCAAAGAGAGCGGACACTAGAATTTCCGGTCCGATTACGGACCGCCAAAGCAAATTAGAAGGACAGGTATTAATGGCGGACATTACCGCAGCATTGGTAAACGAACTGCGCCAGCGCACGGGCGCCGGCATGATGGAGTGCAAGAAGGCCCTGGTCGAGGCCAAGGGCGATATCGGCGAAGCGGAAGTGATCCTGCGCAAGCGCGGCATCGCGGGCGCCGCCAAGAAGGCCGGCCGCGCGACCAAGCAGGGCCTGATCGGCACCTACATCCACGCCGGCGGACAGCTCGGCGTCATGGTCGAAGTCAACTGCGAGTCCGATTTCGTGGCGCGCACCGACGACTTCAAAGAGCTGGTTCACGACGTCGCGATGCACATCGCAGCCGCGGACCCGCGCTTCCTCCGCCGTGAGGAAGTTCCGGCGGACCTCATCGAAAAAGAGAAGGAAATCGCCCGCGATCGCGCCCGCAACGAGGGCAAGCCCGAGAAGATTCTCGACCGCATCGTCGAAGGCCGCATCTCGAAGTTCTACGAGGAGGTCTGCCTCCTCGACCAGCCCTTCGTCAAGGAAGCGACCGTCACCATCGAGCAGTTGGTGAAGCAGAAGATCGCCAAGCTCGGCGAGAACATCGGGATCGCGCGCTACGTCCGCTTCAAAGTGGGCGACGTGGCCGCTGTCGAAGCCGGCAGCGACAACGCCCAGCTCGGAACCGCAGCCGAGTAAATCGCGATGCCCGCCTACAAGCGCATCCTGCTCAAATTGAGCGGAGAAGTGTTGGCTGGCGGAGCGACGTTCGGTATCGACGCCGACAAGGTCCGCGCCCTCTCCACGGAAGTGGCCGAGGTCGCCGCCACCGGCGTACAAATCGGTGTGGTAGTAGGCGGCGGCAACATCTTCCGGGGTGTTGCCGCCGCTGCCCGTAATATGGACCGGGTGACGGCCGACCATATGGGCATGCTCGCCACCGTCATCAACTCCCTCGCCCTCTCCGACGCCCTCGAACAGATGGGCATTCCCACCCGCGTCATGAGCGCCATCGAGATGCACCAGGTGGCCGAGCCCTACATCCGCCGCCGCGCCATCCGACATCTCGAAAAGGGACGGATCGTCATCTTCGCGGCCGGCACCTCGAACCCCTACTTCTCGACCGACACCGCAGCCACTCTCCGCGCCCTCGAAATCAGGGCCGACATCATCGCGAAGGCGACCCGCGTCGACGGTGTCTACGACAAAGACCCGCTGAAATTCACGGACGCCGTCCAGTACAAAGAGATCACCTATCTCGACGTCCTGCAGCAGGGCCTCGGCGTGATGGACGCGACGTCGATCGCCATGTGCCGCGACAATAAGCTGCCGATCCTGGTCTTCAACCTGAACACCCGCGGCAACATCATGCGGATGGCCCAGGGCGAGACCGTCGGCACGGTCATTCGCTGACGATGAAGGCGAAGCCGGCCAAACCGACCGTCATCGAACAGCCGCCCTCCGCCCTTGAACTTCGTATCCAAGCCTGGACGCGCCACCCGCTCGCATACGTCATCGCCTCGGCGCTCCTGCTCCTTCCCTGCTTCTGGCAGTCGCGCATCCAGGCCGGCGATCTCTCCAGCCACATCTACAATGCCTGGCTCGCGCAACTGATCGAGAGCGGCAAGACCACAGGACTCGAAGTCGTTTCGCGCACCACCAATGTGCTCTTCGACCTCGAACTTTCGACGCTCATGCGCGCGTTCGGGGCCGCCGCGGCGCAACGCATCGCCGTCTCGCTCGCCGTCCTGATCTTCGTCTGGGGAGCGTTCTACTTCATCGCGCGCCTCTCCGGACGCCGCCCGTGGTTCCTGCTCCCCGTCCTCGCGATCCTCGCGTATGGCTGGACGTTCCACATGGGCTTCTTCAACATGTACGTCAGCCTAGGACTCTGTTTCTGGGCCATCGGCGCCGCCTGGGACGGGAAGCCCCGGGGTCTCGCGATTGCCGCCGTGTTGCTCGCCGTCGCGTACGTCGCGCATGGACTCCCGGTGGCGTGGGCGGTCGCGCTCGGCGTCTACGCGTGGGCGGCCCGCCGTACGCGCCCGGAGCGCCTCGCGCAATTGTTCGCCGCGGCCGTCGCCGCCATCGTCGTGCTGCGCTTCCTCCTCGAAAGCGCCACCAAGACGCGATGGGTCTGGACTCAGATGCTCAGCGCCGTCGCGGCCGACCAGGCGTGGACCTACGACGACAAGTACATCGTCGTGGCGGTCGGCCTGATCGTCCTGTGGGCGGCGCTCTTCTTCGCGCTCTTGCGGCAGAACGGTGCGGCCTCGTTACTCCGCAGTGTGCCGTTTCACTTCGCGGCGCTTACCGCCGTCGGCATCATGATCCTGCCCACCGGCGTCGCCGTTCCAGGCTTGCAGCAGGGCCTCGCGTTCATCGCGGAACGTATGTCGATCGCGCTCGGGGTCTGCTACTGCGCCGCCGCCGCAAGAGCCCGGTTGAACGCCGTTCCCGCGTGGCTGGCGCTCGGCCTGATGGTCGTGTATTTCGGACTGCTCTTCCGCGACGATCGCGTCTTGAACGGCTATGAGGACCGCGTCGCGCAGGCCGTCGCCCCGCTCCAGGGCCAGCGTGTCGTCACCGGCTTCAACGGCGACAATCTCCGCAGCGACCCGTTCCTCCACATGGTCGACCGCGCCTGCCTGGGCGTTTGCTACAGCTACGCCAACTACGAGCCCTCGACACTGCAGTTCCGCGTGCGGGTGACCGGGCCCAGTCCGATCGTCGCTGCCGGCTACCAGGACTCGTGGCGTCTCCAGGTCGGCCGCTATCTCGTGAAGCCCTCGGATCTGCCGCTCTACCGACTGACCCTCACCTCGACCGGCGGCGTCATCGCCGTACCGCTCCCCCCCGGCCAGCCCAACGGCGTCGTCACCTTCAGCGCGATTCCGTAGGCTCACTCAACTAAAAACCGCTCCTTCACAGACAGAGCCGCGCACGAAGTAAGCGGTTGCCGGCGGACCGCGGAAGTCGCGTCGCCGCGACACGGCGCTCCGGCAGTTTCGGCTCACTCCCGCAACCGCTTACTCCGTGCGCGGCTCTGATTGCACCACCGCCACAGGCCGCACCGGCGACCCCGTTGCTCCTCGAATCTTCAGCGGCAACGCCACGAAGAGAAACTCCGCGACCCCGGCCGCCGCCAGCTCCTCCAGATTCAGACACTCGACGATGTGAATCCCGCTCTCCACCAGCAGGTGCACGTGGACCGGCATCGCCGCGTCCGGCACCTTCTCGAACGCCACGGTGTCCGACCCCGCCGCGAAGATGCCGCGCTCGCTCAACCAACGCGCGCCTTCGATCGCCGGTCCGGGACCGCGCACCTCCGAGATGAACGCGCGTGCATCCTCGAAATACCGCGCCCACCCCGTCCGCAGCAGGACCACGTCGCCCGGCCGGATCTCCACGCGCGCCGCCCGCTCCAGATCCTGCGGCGTCACCGTATAGTCTTCCGGTAACGGCCCGCTCGCAGCCAGATCGAGCAGGACGCCGCGCCGCAGGATCGGCGGGACCGTGTCGATCGAATGCCGCCGCAACCCTCCCCCATACGACTGCGCGGGCGCCGCCTCGTCACCGCCGTACAGCCGTCCGCCGCACGAGAAGTGGCAGAGCGCGTCGATGTGCGTCCCGAGGTGCGTGCCAAGCGCGATCGCGTCCGACGCCGAGCTGTTGCCCGCCGGCCCCACGTAATCGCCGTGTGCCTTCACCAGGCTGTACAGGAACGGCGGATGCGACGGGTGGTGCGGCATGCCGACGAAATACGGCTGCGCCAGATCGTAGAGTTGCGCGCCTGCGAGCGCGTCGAACAGCGAATTCATGAGCGGACCTTTGCCTCCTGCGCGGGCGCCGCGACGAAGCGGTACCCGACCCCCCGCACCGTGATCAGATGCCGCGGCTGCGTCGGGTCGTCCTCGATATACCGGCGCAGCCGCACGATGAAGTTGTCGATCGCGCGCGTGTCGGTGTCCTCGTGCAGGCCCCACACCTCTTCCAGCATTGCCTTGCGCGAAACCGGCTTGCCCTCGTGTTGGATCAGGTACCGCAGCAGGTTCGCCTCCATCACGGTCAACGGGAACACCTGCTCGCGCACGCGCAGTTCGAGCTGGTCGAAGTTCACCGACTTCCCGTCGAACTGGAAACTCTCGGGCGCCGGCCGCGGCGGTGCGTCGATCGACGCCCGCAGCCACTCACGACGCCGCACCAGCCCGTGAATCCGCGCCATCAGGATCGGCAGCTCGAACGGCTTCGCCAGGTAATCGTCGGCCCCCGCGGAGAAGCCGCGCAGGACGTCCTCCGGCCGGCCGCGCGCCGTCAACATCAGGGTCGGCACGAACTGCCCCGACTGGCGCAGCTCCTCCATCACCTCAAACCCGTCCTTGCCCGGCAGCATGATATCCAGCACCAGGATGTCGAACGCCGGACCGCCGCCCAGCAGCTTCGCCAGCGCGTCCTCGCCGTTCCCGACCACGTCGACCGCGTAGCCTTCGGCTTCCAGATTGAAGCGCAGCCCTTCGGCGAGGTGCTGCTCGTCTTCCACCACCAGAATTCGCGTCATTGGACCATTGGGAATTCCACTACGAACGTGCTTCCCTTCCCCGGGCCTTCACTCTCCGCCCAGGCACGGCCGCCATGGCGCTTCGCCACCGACCGCACGATGTACAGCCCCAGCCCCGTCCCTTTCACCTTCGACGCCGTTTGCCCCGGCACGCGGTAGAAGCGCTTGAAGATCTGCTTCAGCTCCGATTGCTGGATGCCGGGGCCGAGGTCGGTCACCCGCACGGCGACGCGCTCGTTTTCCTGGGTCACTTCTACGGTAACGTGAACGTCCTTGCCGGAGTACTTCACCGCATTGTCGATCAGGTTCGCGACCGCCGCGCGCACCTCGTCCTCATCGCCGACGAACGTCAACGGCTCTCCCTGCGTGTAGAGGAGGCAGCCGTCTTCGAGGTGGTGGACCGCGCGGGCGCGCTCCACACATTTCTGGACCATCCCGTGAATCTCGATGCGGCTGAGATTCAGCGGACGCCGCGCCGCGCCCATCCGGCCGGTCCGCAGGATCTGCTCGATCGTCGTCAGCAGACGGTCGCTGTCCTCGATCATGATGCGGTAGAACTCCTGCCGCCGAGGCTCCTCCACCGCGCGCGTCTGGAGAGTCTGCAGATACAGCCGGATCGACGCCACCGGAGTTTTCAGCTCATGCGTGACGGCGTTGATGAACGCGTCGTGCTGCTCGTTGCGGCGAATCTCGCGCACGAGAAAGATGGTGTTGATGGCGACACCGGAGAGGATCATGAGCAGCAGCAGGACGCTCAAAGCCAGCAAAATGCCGTGCTTCCAGTTGAGCAGCACCCACCCGATATATAGCAGCAGGATGACCGAAATCATCCCGACGCCGAGCACGATGACGAACGCAATCGACTTGCGCCGTCCTGCGGTGACCATGCCTCAATTGTAGTGAAGTGGGGGTGCGGATTGACCGAAACAGCGCCGTGGTGTAGTTTCGGAGTCAGCTACCTGATTTCGGAGATCACTTATGTCCACCCGCATCGCGGCCTGCGTCCTCGTCTTGGGCGCATGTCTGGCTCGAGCTCAGGGCCCCACCTTTGACGTCGCCTCCATCAAGCCGTCCGATCCCGCGGCGAAGATTGCCATCAACCGCTCCGGCTACCATCTGGCAACCACCGGCACGTCACTGCTGTTCCTGATCACGTGGGCTTACGACGTTCACCCGGAACGGGTGCTCGGTCAACCGAAATGGCTGGACTCGGTCCGCTATGACATCATCGCCAACGCTCCCCAACGGGAATTGATCCCGCGTCAGGCCAACGAGCCGACCATGTTGCAGAAGATGACGCAGGCGCTGCTGGCCGAGCGTTTCAAGCTGGTCCTCCACAAAGAGACGCGGGAGCTTCCGATGTACGCGCTGGTGGTGGCCAAGGATGGTCCGAAGGTCCACTTGGCGCCTCCGCCGGAGTCGACGAACCAAAACCCGTTCAACATGCCGGGCGCGGGAAATCTGGTCGGCACACAAGTTTCGGCGGACATGCTGGCGAAGGTCCTCGCCAATCAACTCGGCCGCTCCGTCGTCGACGAGACGGGACTCAAGGGCGTTTTCGATTTCAAGCTCGTATGGCTCCCGGACAATGCGTCGCCGGAGGCCGCGACGATGATGGCCGGCAGGGGTTCGCTGCTCACGGTGGTGCAGGAGCAGCTTGGCTTGAAATTGGAAGGCCGCAAGGGCAAAGTCGAGGTGTTGGTCATCGACCACATCGAGAGCGTTCCCACGGAGAATTAACGACTACAGCGCCGACACCCATTCCCGCCGCAAATTGGCCAGGACCTCAATCATGACACTGATGCGGCAGTCAAACTGCGACGACGGCAACTTCGCGGCCGGAGGTTCGCACGAGTCGCTGTATATCTTCGAGGTCGCTGGTGAGTATCGTGGCTTCGCGCTCGACGGCGGTGATCACCACCGCCGCGTCAACGATGTCCGACGTTTTGGTCCTGCCGAGCAGCCGTCCGGCTTCGTGCGCTTCCGTCTCGCCGAAAGGAACAACCACGCACCCCGTCAAGAAGCGCCGGAGTTGGGCTTGTTGGGGGGACCTGCTGACCTGGGCGACCACCGGCGCGGGAACGAAGGGCACTATGCCGAGTTCCAAACGGACCTTATGGTCGGTCCACGCTCGCCGCTCGTTCCGATCGGCCGCGACCAGTACGGCCGCGTCGTAGACCATTGCGTTCATGCCGAACGTCGAACCGGCTGCGACGGTTGAAGCTGGGTCCGGACACGGCGGCGCGCCTCCTCCATCTCTTCGGCCGTGAAGCGCCCGTGCTGTTTTTCCCACAGGGCGACGGCTGCCAGCCCTGCCCGCCGCTGCAGTTCGAGCCGCGCCGCGGCGGTCATCCAGGCAGACACGCTCACCCCGTCCCGGGCCGCGGCGGCGAGAATATTCGCGTGGATATCAGGGTCGATTGTGATGGCGAGCTTTGGCGAGGGGTTGCCGCGCGGCATATGAACCATCCTACCACGGTAGGATACCTAGCGCTACTGCGCCCGAGCCGTTCACGTTGTTCGGACCGGAGCGCGGACGCTGAGCCACGCGCTCCCTTGGGAACGAAATCGCAAGTTTCGGAATAAGTTCCACCAAATGGCAAATCCCCGTCCGGAGCCGCCGCGCAAGTGCCTGCAAATGCGGATCCGGATGAGCGGATCTTCAAATGCTCACGACGCGAGAGGAGATCTCTCATGTTCCACGCCGCAGCTCATCGAGCCGTGCGCTGCTGTTTGCCGATCCTGCTCCTTTTCCCTGCCCTCTCCGTGCGAACGGCGTTGGCGGACGTTTACACGTTCCAGAACTTCGACTATGTGTGGAATGTCGGTCCTGGCTTCACCATCCCGCAGGGGATCAACAATTCCGGACAAATCACGGGAATCCTCGATTACAACGCCGCGGTGGTCTTCATAGGCAGGAGCGATGGCACCTTCAGCCGCGTGAGCCTGCCCGAAGAAATCGCCCTGTACGCAGAAGGCATCAACGATTTGGGCGATATTACCGGCCGCCTTCCTTACGAACACCAGCACCTCCGCGTTCATCCGATTGAGTGACGGGTCCTATACGCTTTTCAATGCGCCCTCGGCTTATTTGGGCAACACATTTGCGTCGGGCATCAACAATTCCGGCCAGGTCGCTGGCTCCTATTGGAACCCGGACACGGAAATGCGCGGCTTCGTGCGCAGCAGTGACGGCAACACCTACACCACCTTCGACGTTCCTTCGTCCGCTCCCGGCAACACGTACGCGATCGGTATCAACGATTCCGGACAGATCGTCGGATATTACGCGGACTTAATCGGCATTTACCACGGCTTCCTCCGCAGCAGTGACGGCAACACTTATACGACCCTCGAAGATCCCCTATCACCCAACTGGACGCTGCCGACGGGCATCAATAATTCCGGACAGATCGTCGGATACTACAACGACGGTCTCCGCAATCACGGTTTTGTGCGCGACACCGACGGGACCTACAGCACGCTGGACGATCCTGCGGCCTTTTACCACAACAGCATAGGCTTTACGATGCCGATGGGCATCAATGATTTGGGCCAAGTCACGGGATATTACATGGGCATGTATGACGGATTCTGGGCAAATCACGGATTCGTCGCCACTCCTGTTCCCGCGGCCGTCCCGGAGCCCGCCGGTATTCTGCTGCTCGGGACGGTGATGATTTGGCTCCCGCTTCGTTTGAGGCGGCGCGGCTTCGGCAAGAGCAGATAGCCACCCCCTTTGCATTCGGGATCTTTATGTCCGATTATCGGGTATGCCGAAGCGCCTTTTGCGCCGGCGCCGTGTTGCGGCGTTCGCGTGTCCCTGGATCCTCGCCCTGGCGGCTCTGCCAGCGAATAGCCAGATCCTGAACAAGAACCTCATCGTGAACGGGGACGCCGAGAGCGGCTCTGCCGTTCAGAACGCCACCGACGCGAAAGTCGCGAGCGTCCCGAGTTGGACCACCACCGGAGGCTTCTCCGTGGGCGCGTATGGCGGAGGCAATTTCCCCGCTGCCGGCGATTACGGCCCGTCCGTTCGCGGCTCCAAATTCTTTTACGGCGGCCCCGGGCAGCAGCGCTCCACCGCCGTCCAGACGGTCGACCTCACTGCCGCCGCGACCGACGTCGACGCCGGCCGCGCGAAATTCAATTTCTCGGGCTACCTCGGCCTCATCTCCGGCTCGCTCGACACGCTCTACCTGACCAGTCTCAAAGCGGAGTTTCAGGACGCGGGCGGAGCCACCCTCCTCACCGCCACCGCCGCCGCTCCTTCGGAAGCCGACGTCAGCGTCCCGGCCGGCCTGCTGCTGCGGACCGCCACCGGCTTCCTGCCCGCGAATGTCCGCAAGGCCAAGATCACGATCGACCTCTACACCGGCGATTCCGGCTACAACAACCACGCCGCCGATAACCTGTCCCTCGTCCTCACCACCGATCCGATGCTCGGCGTCAACCTCCTCATCAACGGCGACGGCGAGACGAATCCCGGCAATTCGGACGGCTACCCGGTCCCGGGCTGGAACGCCGACACATACCTCGCCGTGGCCAAATGGGGCGACTACAAGATGCCGCTCAAGAGCGACCCCGGCCCCTCGAACCGCAGCGTCTACCTGTTCACCTGTCCGAGCAACCACACGCAGTGCCGCAACTACCAGAAGATCGACTTCAGCACGGCCGCCAAACCGGTCGACGCCGGCAAGTTCACGTATTCGCTGAACGGCTGGTTCGGCGGCGACACCGCCTATCCCGACAACGCGGACGCCACCGTCACCTTCTACGACGCCAATGCGAAGGCGATCGGGACAGTCACCCGCGCCGGTCCGGTCACGAACAGCGACCGTGGCGGACAGCGTGGCCTCGTGTATAAAGAGGTGGGCGGGACGGTCCCGGCGGGCGCGCGCTCGGCCGAGGTCGACCTCTACTTCCACAAACTCGGTCCGGTGACCGACAACCTCACCGCGTACGCCGACAGCCTCGTGTTTCAACTGGACTCGATGGAGGTGACAACGGTGGTGAATGCCGCCTCGTCGCAGTCCGGTCCGGTGGCGCCCGGCGAGTTCGTGACGCTGTACGGCACGAGCCTCGGTCCCGCGACGGGCGTGATCGCGGCCGGAACGCAGAAAGGCCTCGCCAACGTGCGCGTCCGGTTCAACAATGTCGAAGCATTCCTGACGTACGCTTCTTCCGGCCAGATCAACGCGATCGTGCCGTACGGCATCACCGGCAACGCCGATATCACCGTGTCGTACAACGGTCTCTCGACCACCTACCCGCTGGCGCTGACCGACGCGGCTCCCGGGATCTTCACGCAGCAGTACGGCGCGGGACCGGCCTGGGCGGTGAACAATGACGGCAATTTCAACGGCAGCGCCCACGCGGTCGCGCGTGGCGGCTGGATCTCGTTCTGGGCGACGGGACAGGGCCTGGTCGCGCCCAACGGTATCGACGGCGAGACTGTCCTCGTCCCGAAGGACGTGATGCAGAAGGTGAAGCTCTCGATCGGCGGCGTCGATACGCAGGTGCTGTGGACCGGCCTGATCTACACCGGCGAAGTGCAGGTGAACGCGATGATCCCGAACAACATCCCGGCAGGAGACAACGAGATCGTCCTGACCATCGGGACCGCGTCGAGCCGGAAGGGCGTGACGGTCACGGTGAAATAGCCTTGTGGGGCGGCCAATCGTGGCCGCAGCCGCCTTTCCAGGCGGCTTGGACCCGCTGGAAAGCGGGTCCGCGGGCTGATAGCCCGCCCCACAAAGGCCTTACATTCCCGCCGCGGCTGAGAGCAGGGTCGCGCTGAGCTCCGTCAGCGCGCCGAGGACCGCCCGCTTCTGTTCGGGTTGGGTCTGCAGGGCGGCGAAGGCTTCGCCCAGACCGCGGCAGTGTCGGCGTAGATCCTCGAGCGGATCGGCGGGCGGCTTGACGGCCGTCTTGCGAAGGCTGGCGATCGCCGCGGCCACCTTCTCATTGTTCTCCGGCACGAGCGCGATACTCTCGCCATCGTGCTGGATCATGTGGTCCTGGACGGCGGGCGCAATCGCCCGGTACACCGCCGGCGAGATGCGGGTGATCTGCGCCACCTCGAAATACGACGGCCCGAATTCCTGCAGGTTGCGGATGACCCGGTTGGCGCTGTCCTTGGTCGTGTTGAGGAACTTCGTGCAGAAGTCGTCCCAGTTCTCAGCGTGGCCAACGTAGAGCTTCTGTTCGCGGAAATCGCGCAACAGGGCAGCGTCGGCGGCCGAGCAACGGGCCGCCATCACATTGAAAGCCTCGCGGCGGCCGAGCAGCCGTCCGAGGGTAAGATCGTCAGTCATTGGTGTCCAATCCCGGCGGCTCGGTGCAACTTGCACCAGAACCCACCGTAAGTGCTTGAAAATGCAGAAAGGGCCCGGTGCAGCTTGCACCGAGCCCTTCTAACCCGCATCTTGGCACACGAGATTGGCCTGACCCCCGCCCTCGCTTTTGCCGCTTTTCGTAAGCCGCTTAAACCAAGCGACTTCCGCGCCAAAAAAATCTGAAAATATTTGGGACTACGCTGCTTTGGCGTCCGTCAGCCGGCTGTTTACGCTCGCGACCTTGATCGCTTTCGCCACGCCGAATGCCTTCAGCACCTTGATCAGCAGCCACGACGGATCGAACTCGTACCACGCCAGCCCGTGCCGCGCCGACGTCGGATGCGCGTGGTGGTTGTTGTGCCAGCCCTCGCCGAACGAGATCAGCGCCACCCACCAGTTGTTGCGCGAATCGTCGCGCGTCGCGAACCGGCGCGCGCCCCACATGTGGGTCGCCGAGTTCACCAGCCACGTCGCGTGCAGTCCGGCCACGATGCGCAAGCAGTTGGCCCACAGGACCATCGGCACCCCGCCCACGATGTACAGCAGGACCGTCAGGGCAACGATCGGCACCCAATGCCAGTTGTTCAGCCAGACGTAGAAGCGGTGCTTCGCCAGGTCCGGCGCGTACCGCGACATCATTTTCGTGTTGTTGTGGTTCGTCTCGCCGAACAGGATCCAGCCGACGTGCGACCAGAAGGCGCCGTCGCGCGGCGAGTGCGGATCGCCCGGCAGATCGGAGTTCTGATGATGAATCCGATGGGTGGCCACCCAGAAGATCGGTCCGCCTTCGAGCGTCAACGCGCCGCAGACGGCAAAGAAGTACTCCAGCAACAGCGGGACCTTATAGGACCGATGGGTGTGCAGCCGATGGTAGCCCATGCTGATCCCGAGCCCGGTGGCAATGTAGTACAGGACGATAGCGGCGGCGAGCCGCTGCCAGCTAAAGAAGAAAAACGCCGCCACGGCGCCGACGTGCAGCACGATCAGGATGATGGTCGTGAAGACGTTCATGCCCTGCCGGTTGGCATAGTATTGAGGAGTCTGATCTTGCATCCAGTCTCCACACTACCAACCGAAGGCCGGGTGGCACTGTAAGAGTTGTGTAATTTCGGAGTACAGCCTTGAAAACATTGCTCTCGCAGAGGCGCAAAGCCGCAAAGAACGCATGAAAGCATTGGTTTTTGGCCTTCCTTTGCGTCTTTGCGCCTCTGCGAGAGAATGCCTTGCCTTTAAAACCGGAACATCAGCCCGAATTCCATGATTCTCGGCGCGTAGAACGTCGACCCGACCACTCCGAACGTCGTCGAGTTGATGTTCTGATCGCCCGCCCAGAACGTCGCGTGATTCAGGACGTTGAACGCGTCTCCCCGGAATTCCACGCTCGTCTTCTCGGTCAGATTGAACTTCTTCATCAGGCTCATGTCCATGCCGAACGTCCAGGGACCCGAGAAGTACCGCCGCTGTAACACCCCGAGCGTCCCCGCGCCCGGATTGAAGAAGACCTGGCCCTTGAACGCCGGATCGCCGTCCGCGTTCACGCCCGTCCCGTCCGCCGGATTGATCGCCGACGAAGCCACCATCATGGGCCCGTTCGGCGTCATATGGAACCCGACCACCTGATTCAGCGCCGCCTGATTCAGCGACGTATCCGCCGTGTTGTAGTACGACCGCGCGGCGCGATTCAGCGTCCCGCGCCCGGAGAGGATCGAGAATGGCGCGCCCGATTGCCACGTCATCGAGTTCGACACGATCCAGCCGCCGATCACCCGGTCGAGCGGCTTCCAGCTCAGACGGTGTCCCTTGCCGAACGGCAGCTCGTAGTGGCCGAACGCCTTGATCATGTGGTTCAGATCGAAGTTGGCGCGCGACCGTTCCAGGCCGGGATTGTTGAAATCGAGGAACGCCTGGAAGCGGACCTGCAGGTCGCCATCGCCGTCGCTCAACACCTTCGAGTACGTGTAGTTGCCCTCGAAGCTCAGTCCATGAGCGAAGCGATGCCGCACCACCACCTGGAGGGCGTTGTAGCTGGAGCTGGAGTAGTTCGTCAGCATATCCGTCGCCAGCGCGTTCGGATTCTGGAAGAAGTTGACCGTCCCGTTGAGCCCGTTCACCTGGAGCTCGGTGGCCAGTTCCGCCGGCTCGCCGGTCTCGATCAGGTTCAGCAGCGATTGCGTGCGCAGCACGCTCTTGTCGAGCTTCGGGAACACCGTGAGCGGCTGGCTGCCCGGCAGGTTCGCGTTGTAATTCGGGTTGAACGTGCCGTTCGCCGTCAGCGCCAGGAAGCCGTTGTTCTGCGCGCGCAGGAAGTCCGGCAGGAAGCCGTTGCTCTTGATATCGACCTGGTTGAAGTCGAACGCGCGGTACGCGCCCACCACGTGGTTCCCGACGTAGCGCGCCTCCACCAGTGTGCCCTTGAAATCGTGCTGGATGCCGATGGAGTACTGTTGCACCTTGGGCCGGTTCAGGTTCGGGTCCACCATGGTGAGGACGCTGCCCGGGTCGAGCGCGTAATTGTCGGAGAGCTTCAGCGGCACGTGGTACGACGGCAGGGCGATCTGCGGCAGGCCCGTCGAGACACGGCCCTTAAGGCCCGAATCGGCCGCGAAGCCCTGCAAGCCGCCATTCCCTTCCAGCATGTTCTCCGGCGCCGTGATCTCCTGGTCGTTGACGTAGGAGATCGAATAGCCGCCGCGCAGCGAGGTCTTGCCGTTGCCGAAGACGTCCCAGGCGAAGCCGAAGTTCGGCGCGAAATCCTTCATCGGCCGGTGGTAGTAAGGACGTCCCACCGAATTCCCCGCGAAGTCGAGCTTGGCGTCGCTCATCAGGGTTTGGACCGCGGTGCCTGTGAGCACCGGCTGCAACTCCAGGGAATCCCGCTCATTCAGGACGCCCGGCAGCGCCCACTTCAGCCCGAGCGTCAGGGTCAGCCGGCGCGCCACACGCCACTTGTCCTGTACGTACAGGTCGTAATCGCCGAGCCGGAAGTGGCGGACGAAGGGCGCGCCCGGCACGAACCCGGAGGTCCGGCTGGTCACGTTGAGCGTCTGGCTGTAGCTGTCGACGAAGCCGCCGAGCGTCGCCAACAGGGCGTTGGCGGTCGCGAGATCGGTCGTGCTGATGCCGGGAAGCTGGTTGCGCCGCAGCGCCGTCTGGCCCGAGCCGAGTCCCAGCCCGTAATTCGGAACCACCCCGTTCGCGTCGTACGACCGCACCCGTACGTTCTGCCCGTGGAAGCCGAACTGGACGTAGTGCTCGCCGTGCTGCCACGCCGCGTCGTCCGAAAGCGCATACGTGTTGGAATTGCGTCCCTGCGACATGAACTCGTTCACCGGGTCGGAGAACGCGAGGCCCGTCAGCAGGTACTGCCCGAACTGCTGTGAGCTGAGGAAGTAGCCGTACGTCAGGTTGAAACCGGCGCGAACCTCGTTAGTCAGGTTGCCGGAGGGCGTCCAACGCCACGACGTCGCCAGCAGGTGCGCGTTGGTCGGATTGTAGACCTTGGGGGCCTTAGAGAAATCGTTCTCCGCGTCCGGGCGGTCGGAATTGTCGCGATTCCAGGCGTACGAACCAGAGATCGCGTGCTTGGTCGAGAGGTTGTAGTCGATCTTGCCGGTGATGTTGTCGCGGGTTTCGTTATCGCGCTGGTTGAAGCGGTAGCCGCCGAGATTCAAGCCGTCGCCGACTGTGCCGGTGTTGATGAGCTCCGCCCCCGGCACCTGTTGCAGCAGCGACTGAACGGCCGGGTCGATCGACGCGATCCCGCCCAGTTGCAGCAGGTTCGCGGTGCGGATGTTGCCCGAAGTGTCCTTATAGCTGAAGATGCCGGTGCGCGCCGATTGGGTCGGGATCAGGGTCGTCGCGGGCGCCTGCTGGCGCGTCCGCAGCCCTTCGTAGTTGAAAAAGAAGAACGCTTTGTCGCGGCGGATCGGCCCGCCGAGCGACCCGCCGAACTGGTTCTGGTTCAGGAACGGCTTGTCGATCCCGGACTGGTTGTTGAACCAGTCGTTGGCCGAGAACGCGTTGTTGCGGTTGTACCAGAGCGCCTCGCCGTGGAACAGGTTCGTGCCGGAGGGCGTCGACATGGCGGTCTCCGTCGCGCCCCCGAACGCGGCGGCGTTGGCGTTCGACGAGACCAGCGTCATCTGCCGCACCTGGCCGACCAGCAGCTTGTTCGGCAAGTAATCGAGCGCGTTGTCGCGGATGTAATTGTCCTGGATGTTGATGCCGTCGAGCGTGACGTTCGAGTACGACGTGCGCAGGCCGTTGATCACAGTCGTCGAGTTGCCGTTCGACACCACACCCGGCTGCGTCTGGATCACCGACAACACGTCGCGGTCGAGCAGGGGCAGGTTGCGGATATCGGACATGTCGATGGTGCCCGAGATCTCGGCGCTCGACGTTTCGACGCCGGTGGCCTCGCCCGTCACGTCGACCGATTGCGATACGGTCGCGATCTGGAGCTTGAACGCCGGCACGTCGGTCTCCCTGGCCGCGTCGACGTTGAGGTTCCGCAGGGTCGCGGAAACAAAACCCTTCGACGAGACGGTCAGGTCGTAATCCGCCGGGCGGACACCGATGAGGTGGAAAGATCCGTCGGCCGTCGTCTTGGCGGCGAGGACCGCCTTCTTACCGCCGGCCACGAACAACTCGACGTCCGCTCCCGGAATCGCGGCGCCCGAGGCGTCGACGACGGTCCCGGTGACGCGTCCGGAAAACTGGGCGGATAAGGGAAATCCCCCCAGAAAAGCAAGCAAGGCAAGCCCACAGACAAAGCGCATATTCTATTGAACCCTAAAATCAGACGTTGAGTCGCGGAAGACGTTTGGGCCACGAATAAACACGAATGAACACGAATAAGGCGAACGCCTATTCCCTGTAATGTTCCAGGACGAGAATGTCGCTGCCCGATTGATCCATTTGAGAGTACAGGATGTATCTTCCGTCGGCCGACAACGTGAAGCCGGAATCGCCTACTACCGGCGGCCCATCGATTTTCCCGACCGCCCTTCGGACACCTGCGAAGGGCTGGAACCACAGATTGGCAGGGTTTCCGGGACCCGGCCAGTCGAGGAAGTACGCCCCGTCTTTCGCCAGGGTCCAGTAGCCCCAGAAGCCGGCGGCCAAGCCGGCGACGAAGGGCTCTTCGGGACCGTCGGGGAGGCGTTTGCGCCAGAGACCTTCGGTGCTGCGGCCCTTCGCGTAGTAGAGATATTTGCCATCGGCCGATTCCTGGGAGGCGAACCCGCCGTAGTGTGTGACCTGCTCTTCGGGACCGCCGCCGGCGGCTCGCGCGCGCCAGACCTGCCAGGCGCCGCTGCGGATCGAGGCGAAGTAGATCCACTCGCCGTCGTGCGACCAGCTCGGCACGACGTCCTCCGCCGGCGAGTTCGACACGCGCCGCATTTCGCCGCCCGCCGCCGGCATCGCGTAGATATCCGCCTGGCCGTCGGGTCGGCTGTCGAAGGCGATCCACTTGCCGTCCGGCGACCATTTCGGCGTCCCCGTCAGGGCGCCGCCGACGTGCGTGAACTGCCAGGCCGCGCGGCCGTTCGCGTCGCTCTGCCAAATTTCGTTCGAGCCTGACCTGCTCGAGCGGAACGCGATGCGCGCGCCGTCGGGCGAGATCGCGGCGCTGGAATCGTACTGCGTCGAGGAGACCACCTTGCGCGGCGCCGTCCGGCCGTCGAGGTCGAACCGCCAGATGTTCGTGTCCTCGAAAAGCTGCGCGTAGACCATGCGGCGGCCGTCGCGGGAAAACGCCGGGTCGGAGGCATTCTCGCTGACCATGGGGACGCGCGTGGGGTTGCCGCCGGAGACCGGGATGCGCCACAGCGCATGATTCCGCATCCGGTTCGACGAGAACACGATCGACTTCCCGTCCGGTCCCCATGTCATGGCGAGGATCGACCGATTGTCGGTGGTGACGCGCCGCGGCTCGCCGCCCGCGACCGGCGCGATCCACACATCTCCCACACCGCTCGACACCGCGCGCAGAAACGCAAGCCACTTGCCGTCCGGCGAGAAGCACGGCGCCATGTCGCCGATGATGTTTTCGGGCGGCATCGTGGCCTGCCGCTTGGCCCCCGTCGTGACGTCGATGAACACGATGCGGAACGGCAGGCCGGGCGCACCCTTGTCCGACGCCGCCAGCGACTTCCCGTCAGGCGACCAGTCGAGCTGCCGTCCCAGCGATTCGACGCGCGTCGGGAACAGATCGGCGATCTTGACGTGTTTGCCGTTTGCCGCGGGCGACATGAAGATCGCGGTCTCCTGCGGGCCGGTCCGCAGCCACGCGATGCTCGCGCCATCGGGCGACCACACCGGGCTGAGATCCTGCGCTTTGTCGGTGGTCAACCGGACGGGCTGCGAGCCACCGACCGTCTGCCAGTAGACGTCGATATTCTCGCCGTTCTCGCCCGACGCCGAATAGACGACGCGCTTCCCATCCGGCGAAAAGGACGGTTGGACCTCGCGTCCCGGCGCGCTGGTGAGCGTCACGATCTGCATCGGCGTGGAAGACTCACGCCAACGGTCGCGCGCCTCGAGACCGACGTAAATGAGAGCGGGAGCGGCGAGGCCCGCCGCGACGGCCAGGGCGACACTGCGCTGCCGCCGCAGAAACTTCGACGCGCGATAGCCGAACGCGCCTTTGCGCGCCCGCACCGGCAGGCCGTCGAGATAGCGGCGGACATCGTCGCCGAACGCGGCGGCGGAATCGTACCGTCGTTCGGGCTCCTCGCGGGTCGCCATCCCGAGGATCATTTCCAGATCGCGCGGCAGGCCGGGAGGAACGCTGCCGTCGCGCGGCCGCTTCCCGGTGAGCAACTCGCAGAGCAGGACGCCGAGCGAGTAGACGTCGGAGGCGGAGGTCACGGCGCCGCCGCGCTGCTGCTCGGGGCTCGCGTACTCGGGCGTCATGGCGGGCGCGACGGTGATGGCGGTGTCCTTCGCGCCGTCGGGGTGGACGATCTTGGCGATACCGAAATCGAGTAGCTTGGGCACGCCGTCCGCGGTGACCAGGATGTTGCCGGGCTTGATATCGCGGTGCACGACGCCGATGCCGTGGGCAAATCCTACCGCCGCGCAGATCTCGCCGAACAACTCAAGGCGCTCGCGGACAGCGAGCTTGCGGTCGAGACAGTAACGATCCACCGGGACGCCGCGGATGAACTCCATGACGAAGTAGGGAGCGCCGTCCGCCGTCGCGCCGCCATCGAGCAGGCGCGCGATGTTCGGATGCTCCAGACTGGCCATGATCTGACGCTCGAGGCGGAAGTGGCGGACCATCAGGTCGCGGTCGAGCCCGCTGCGCACGACTTTGATCGCCACCTCTTTCCGATAGGCGTCGTCGGCGCGTTCGGCGCGGTAGACGGAGCCCATGCCGCCGCTGCCGATCAGGTCGACAATCCGGTAGGGGCCGAGTAGGGCGCCGAGGAGCGGGTCGCGCGGCGCCGGCGCGGTGGTCTCAAGCTCATCGCCGGCCTCTTCGTACGCCGCGATCAACGAATCGACTTCTTCGCGGAGGTCGCGGTCGCCTTCGCAGATGCGTTCCAGGTACTCCGGGCGTTCCGCGGGCGCGAGCCGCAGCGACACGTCGAGGATTTCTTTGATCCGTCGCCAGCGCTCAGGATGCATGGGCGGACTGCCTGCGAATCTCCCGCGACAGCCACGCCTTCGCGGAGACCCAGTCGCGCTTGGCAGTCGCGACGGACATTTGCAGGACTTCGGCGGTCTCTTCGATCGTCAAGCCAGTGAAGAAACGCAGCTCGACCAGCCGGCTCTGCCGCTCGTCGATTTTGGCAAGGCCTTCGAGCGCGTCGTCGAGCGCGACGAGGTCCAGGTCCTTGCCGCCGGGCAGGGCGATGGCTTCGTCGAGCGAGAGCGCGTCCACGCCCGAACCGCGTTTTTCGGCGCGCCGCGCCCGGGCGTAGTCCACCAGAATGCGGCGGATCATTTGGGCCGCGATGCCGAAGAAATGAGCCCGGTTCTGCCACCGGACGTTGTTCTGCCCCACGAGCTTCATGTAAGCCTCGTGGACCAGGGCCGTGCTTTGGAGAGTGTGGTCGGAGCGCTCCTGGCGCAGGTAGCGGGCGGCCAGCCGCCGCAGTTCGTCGTACACCAGGGGGGTCAGCTTTTCCAGCGCCTGACGGTCCCCATTACTCCAGTCCGCCAGCAACCGGGTGATCTCGTGCTGGGTGGTCATTTTCAAAATTATCGCATGGCCGGATGAGCCAGGCAGGCGTCCTCTTCCGCGTTTCTAGGATGGAGCGTTGGATATGCGAAGAGTCCTGAAAGTGCTGGTGCTGTTGATTGGAACGGTAGTGGGATTGGGAGTGGCGGCGGCCGGGTACATGCTGGCGCGTAAGCCGGCGATTGCGCCCCCGATGAACGTCAAGGTCGAGATGACGCCGGAGCGGATCGCGCGCGGACAGTTCCTCTTCAACATGGCGGATTGCGACGGCTGCCACTCGCTGCGGGACTTCGGCCGCTTCGGCGGCCCGGTGGTCGAGGGTCACCGCGGCGAAGGCGTGGAGTTCCCGAAGGAAATGGGACTGCCGGGCCGCGTCGCGTCGCGCAACATCACGATGGATGTCGAGACGGGGATCGGCGCATGGACAGACGGCGAGAAGATCCGCGCCATCCGCGAAGGCATCAGCCGCGATGGCACGCCGCTGTTTCCGATGATGCCCTACGGCGAGTTCCGCAAGATGAGCGACGACGACGTGATGAGCCTGGTCGCGTACCTGAACACGCTCCCGCCGGTGAAGCACGCCGTCCCGCGCAGCGAGATCGCATTCCCGGTATCGGTGCTGGCGAAGAGCGCCCCGCAGCCGGCCGGCCAGGTCGCACCGGTCGACAGCACCGATCGGCTGAAATACGGCGAGTACCTGGTAACGCTGGGCGGGTGCGGGGGCTGCCACACGCCGTCGGAGAAGGGGTCGCCGAAACCGGGGATGGCCTTCGCGGGAGGAGAGCGGTTTCAAGTCCCCGGAGCGCTGGTCGTGAGCGCAAATATCACCCCCGACCAGCAGTCGGGAATCGGCCGTTGGAAGCCCCAGGACTTCGTCGACAAATTTCACCAGTATCGGGAGTACGCGGAGAAGGGGTCCCCCGCGTCGAGCCCGGAGAACTTCACGCTAATGCCCTGGCTGAACTTCTCCCGCCTGGATGAGGAAGATCTCCGGGCGATCTACTGGTACCTGCGGACGCAGAAGCCCGTGTACCACGCGGTCGATTCGCACCCCGGGAATGCGAAAAAATAATCTCTCGCAAAGGCGCAGAGACGCAAAGAACACAAGATCTGGTTTTGGAGTTCGGACTTAGAAACCGGTGTACACGCGGGGAGCGGGAAAGACAATCTCTCTCAAAGACGCAGAGGCCGCAAAGAACACAAGATGGTTTTGGTGTTCTTGGCGGGCTTGGCGTCTTGGCGAGAGTAATTCTTGGTTTTGGTTTCTGCGCCTTTGCGGGTCCCGCTCCACAGAACGAGACGGAAGAGGCCGCTGATTTTTCTCGCCAAGCCGCCAAGCTCGCCAAGAACGCATTCGGACTCAGAAACCGGTGTAGCACGCGGGGAGCGGGAAAAACAACCTCTCGCAAAGACGCAGAGGCCGCAAAGAACACAAGATGGTTTTGGTGTTCTTGGCGGGCTTGGCGTCTTGGCGAGAGTAATTCTTGATTTTGGTTTCTGCGCCTTTGCGCGTCCCGCTCCACAGAACGAGACGGAAGAGGCCGCTGATTTTTTCTCGCCAAGCCGCCAAGCTCGCCAAGAACGCATTCGGACTAAGAAACCGCTGTACCACGCGGGGCGCGGG
>Ga0207661_10000051_pt1 | contig 92442 bp, 60 predicted proteins | sample KBSC713LmetaG_FD_184337 | JGI IMG/M metagenome (GOLD analysis project Ga0207661, IMG submission 184337) | Corn rhizosphere microbial communities from Kellogg Biological Station, Michigan, USA - KBS C7.1-3L metaG (SPAdes) (version 2) | ecosystem: Host-associated > Plants > Roots > Rhizosphere ...
ATCCTGTTGGCGCGACGAGCGATTTACAGCGAACGGCAACCTGTCCCTAGTTTTCGTGTCTCACCGAAAGGGCTCACTCCACCGTCTGTCCCCAGGTTTTAGAGGTAGCGGCTTAGGGTGTTCTCTATGAGTTCCTGGCGGCCGGAGCGGGGTTTGGGGGTTACTCCTTCTTTTACGGCTCCGTCGGAGAGGGCTTCTAGCGTCACCTTGCCGTCGAGAATTTGGCGGCCCAGGTCGGTCTTCCAGCCGGCGTAGCGGTCTTCTACGATTTTTTTGAGCTCGCTGCGCTCGATTAGGGCGGCGGCGTTTAAGAGGCCTTTGGCTACGGTGTCGATGGCTCCGATGTGGGCGTAGAAGAGGTCGGCGGCGTCTGTGCTTTGGCGGCGGACTTTGGCGTCGAAGTTGTTGCCTCCGGTCGTGAAGCCTCCGCCCTGGAGGATGTAGTAGAGGGCCGTGGTGATCTCTCGGACGTCGTTGGGGAACTGGTCGGTGTCCCAGCCGTTTTGCGGGTCGCCGCGGTTCATGTCGATCGAACCGAAGATGCCGAGGGCGACGGCGGTTGCGATCTCGTGCTCGAAGCTGTGGCCGGCTAGCGTGGCGTGGTTCGCCTCGATGTTGAGCTTCACTTCCTTTTCGAGATGGTTCGCAAGGAGGAAGGCGTAGACGGTTTCGACGTCGTGATCGTATTGGTGTTTGGTGGGCTCGTGCGGTTTGGGCTCGATCAGGATCGTGCCTTTGAAACCGATTTTGTGTTTGTGCTCGACGACCATCGTGAGGAAGCGGCCGAGCTGCGCCTTCTCCTGCTTGAGGTCGGTGTTGAGGAGGGAGTCGTAGCCTTCGCGTCCGCCCCAGAGGACGTAGTTTTCGCCACCGAGACGCTGGGTCAGTTCGAGGACGTGGCGGACTTGGGTGGCGGCGAAGCGGAAGACGTCGGGGTCGGGATTGGAGGCGGCTCCGGCCATGTAGCGCGGATGGCTGAAGAGATTCGCTGTGCCCCAGAGGAGCTTGACGCCGGTCTCGGCCATCTTCTTTTGCATGCGCTCGCCGATGCGCGCGAGGTTGTCGACGTGCTCGCGGATGGTGCGGGCTTCGGCCATGACGTCGGTGTCGTGGAAGCAGTAGAAGGGGAGGCCGAGGCGGGTGAAGAACTCGAAGGCTTCGTCCGTCTTCTGGTCGGCGTGAGCCTGGTCCATCGGGCCGGCGTTCCAGGGACGGTTGAAGGTGCCGGGACCGAACATGTCGGCGCCTTCATTGCAGAAGGTGTGCCAGTAGCAGACCGCCATGCGCAGGTGGTCTTCCATCCTCTTGCCGAGGACGATGCGGTTCTTATCGTAGAAACGATAGGCCAGCGGATTCTCGGACGCGGCTCCCTCGAACGGGATGGTGGGAATTTCGGCGAAGTATGAGTTCGGCATTGTGATTCTCCTCGATGACTACTTCAGGTCGATTTCCAGGACCTGGACGGAATAGGGCGGCAGCACCTGGTCCAGGCGCTCGCCTTTGACGGTGAGCTTAGAGCGGACCGGGACGATTCGATTCGGATTGGTGATGGTGTTCGTGGCCCACGTGCTGTTGGCTTTGAGGGTGTCGAGCTGCGCGGTGTGATTGCCGGCGCCGAGACCGGTCAGCGTGAGCGCGATCGGCTGCGGGGTGGAGGCGGCGTTGACGAGCTTCACGCAGGCCTTCGCGCCCTTGGTGGCGGTGACGGAGTAGAAGAACTTCTCGCCGGCGCCGGAGAGGTCGGACGTCATGGTTTGGGCGCCGAGGCACGAGGCGAACATCGCCTGCGCGTAGTAGGCGGGCGAGCCGTAGCTGGTGAAGGCGTCGTAGCCGATGAGGTCGGTGCTCCACTGCATGCCGCCGGGGCTGACGTTGACGAACAGCGGCGCGTAGGCGGACATCACGACGAGGTCGCTATTGCGTTCGAGGCCGGTGAGGAAGGCGGCATCGCCGAGGGCGGCGCCGAGATTCGGAGTCGGGGTGCCTTCGCGCGTGGCCCATTCGCCGACGAAGATTTTGGGGCCTTTGCGGTCGACCGTGTCGTAGTGTTTGGCGAGCTCGAACATGTGCTGCTCGCGGCTGTAGTAGTGGTCGTCGACGACGTCGGGGGTGACGCCGGTGACGGGCATCGTGGCGATGATTTGAAGGGCGGGATGCTTCGCCTTGATAGCGTGCATGAACTGGGCGTAGCGGCCGTCGTAGGTCTTGGCGCGATCGAAGTTGTCTTCGTTGCCGACTTCGACGTAGCGGAGCTGGAACGGCGCGGGATGTCCGTTGCGGGCGCGGACGGCTCCCCATTTGGTGTCGGCGCCGCCGGTGACGTATTCGATTTCGTCGAGCGCGTCCTGCACGTAGGGCTCGAGGTCGGGGCCGGGTTTGACGACCTGTCCGCCGAGCGAGTAGCCGGCGTAGACGGCGAGGACGGGCTCCATGCGGAGATCCTCACACCACTGCAGGAACTCGAGGAGTCCCATGCCGTCGGTGGAGTGGTAGCTCCAGGTGGTCGGGTGAGTGGGGCGGTCGACGATGGGGCCGATCATCTTCTTCCAATCGAAGCGCGTCTCGATGCGTCCGCCTTCGAGGTAGTTGCCGCCGGGGAAGCGGAGGAAGGTCGGATGCATGGCCGCAAGCTTCTCCATGATGTCGATGCGGTTCCCGTTGGGGCGGTTCTTGTAGGTCGGGGGGAAGAGGGAGACGAGCTGGAACCAGACGGTCGCCGGCTTGTCGACGGTGATCTCGAGGTGATTCTCGGCGGAGGCGGCGGCGCTGCCGGACTGCATCTCGAATTTGTACTCTTTCCAGGCGGCGCCGGCGACCGGGACGGAGGCGCTGGCGAGGACCTGGCCGGAGAGGTCGGCGATGAGGGCGACCTTGATGGGGAGGGACCCGTCGGCAGAGGTCTTGGCGAAGAAGGAGCCGGTGAAGCGGGAGTTGGGACGGACGGCCATGCCCCAGTAGCCTTCGTTGAGCAGGCCTGCGGGGCTGTTGGCGTCGGCGCGCGTGACCTCGAGTTTGGCGCTATTGGGGACCGCGGTGGACGGGCCGTCCTTGGCGTCGAAGCTGAGCTTGGCGGCGGACGCGCCTTTCTCGAGGAGGAACCAGTTGAGGATGCCGCTCCAGTCGGATCGGAAGGTCCGGTTGCGAACGAGCTCGGCGTAGAGGCCGCCGTCGTAGGAGTAGTTGATCTCCTCCGTCATCAGGCCGTAGAGGGTGGGGCTGACGGGGGATTTGGGCTTGGAGAGGTCCACTTTGAGAGTGGCCGGTGTTTGCGCGAGAAGCGACGTTGCCAGGAGGGCCAGTGCGAGAGAGAAGCTAGATTTCATGATTTTCTTTTGGTGTAAAGGACTACCGGTTAAAGTCGGCAGGTTGGGCTTGCGACTGAATTCCAACTGCGGCCTCGCGGCCGCTGGCAGACGAAACCGTCTGCCCCACCCATTGCATTGGTGACACCTGCTGGAAGCGGTTCGACTGAAAGGCGCGGCTCTGTTTGGCGCTCTCATCTTTACCAGAAGGGTTCCACTACGGGGACGAACTGGATCGGGATGTCGTGGATGAAGGTGCGGAGCCAGTTGGCGTAATCCTCCATGCCGGGTTGTTCCGAGATGGCGTGACCCAGCATGATAACGCCCTTCGCCATGCCGAGGGAGGCGGCGTCCATCACGTACTCGACGTTGTCGAAGCCGCCGTCGGCTTCCTGCTGTTCGCCGCCGATGACGACGTCGGCCTCGGCGGTCATGCGCGGGGTGGCGTAGCCGGGGCCGAGGAGGATTTTGCTGACGCGCGCTTTGGGGTCGCCGACGCAGCGGAAGGCGCGGGAGCCGGTGAGGCGCTTCACCTGGGCGGCGAATTCTCCGAGGGTGGTTTCCGGGATCGTGAAGATGCGGGGGGCCATGGCGGCGTTCTCACCGCCCTTGATGCCGACGGAACGGAGCGATGCGACGACGGTGAAGTCGGGCTTCATCGAGTGCAGGTGGTCGTGATCGCGCCAGACGATCATGTTGTTCTGCTTCGCCCACTCGGTTTTGAGTTTGTAGAGCGCGTTGTCGGTGAGGTCCTTGACGTCGTCGCGGTCGGTCCAGAAGGTGTCCTCGTGGGGGATCACCATATTGAGGCCGGCGGCGTGGGCGCGCTTCATCATGTCGAAGGTGCACATGAAGGTGGTCGCGATGCCGGTGACGGTGGAGTCGGGACCGCCGATTTTGAACGTGTCGCGGTAGGAGCGCTCGCTGATGGGCACTCCGCTGGTTTTCTGGATGAGGTCGAGGACCTCGCGCGCGGTCATGCGGTAGGCCTCCAGTAGGGATCGCCGGCGCCGATCCAGGTGGCGGGGAGGTTGGGGAAGACGGTCTTAAGCCAGCCGGCGCAGGCGCGCATGCCGGGCTCTTCGGAGGCGACGCGGCCGAGGGTGACGAGGGCGCGCTTCTCGCCGGCGGTGAAGATGTCGGCGGCGTAGAAGGTGTTCTCCCATTCGCGGACCTCGCCGGCGACGATGAGGTCGACGGTGGAGTAGCGCTGCCACATGGGGGCGGGCGTCATGGAGCCGGGGTGAAGCAGGACGCGGCGGACGGTGGCTTTGCGATCTCCGACGGCGCGGACGCCGGCGCGAAGGTTCAGCTTCGAGCGGATGAGCGCGACGGTGGCTTCGGCGGTGGCGGGCGGGATTTCGTAGAGGGCGTCGTCGGGGTTCACGCGGTGGGACCAGCCGAGGGCGGCGGCGAGGCCGGTGACCATGTCGTTCTGTTTGCGGGATTGCCAGTGGTCGCGGAGACGGAAGACGACGAGGCCGTTCTTTTCGATGAAGTCGCGTTTTGCTTTGGCGACGGGATCGTCGGGGGCGAGTCCCGCGGGGCCGCGTCCGCCGGGCGCGGGAGTGCGGCCGTCGGCGCGTCCGTAGAAGGTCGGCTCGTAGGTGAGGACGAGGTTGGCTTTGGCTTTGACGGCCTGCTTGAGGACGTCGAGCGTCGCCATGGCGGTGGTGGCGATGCCGTGGACGACGGTGGTGGGGTCGCCGGCTTTGAAGCCGTCGGGACCGGCCGCCGACCACTCGCCGCCGAGCTCCGTTTGAAGGCGGCGGACCACGGCGTCGGCAGTCAGGAGCTCAGCGGCGCGGAGAGCGATCGGCGCCGCGGCGGTCAGGAGTGCGAAGCTTCTGCGCGAGAGCTCACTGGAAGCGGAAGGCATAGAGATTGTCGCCACCCGCCACGAGGACGTATTGATGCCCGTCGAGCATGTAGGTGATCGGGGCATTGCTCGGTCCCGATTTGAGGCCGGCGTGCCAGAGGGGCTCGCCGTTGCGCGCGTCGTAGGCGACGAAGTTGCCGGAGCCGTCGCTGCCGAACACGAGGTTGCCGGCGGTGGTGAGGAGCGGCTGGGCGCCGGTGTTGGTGGCGTGCTTCCAGGCGATCTTGCCGGTCTTGACGTCGATGGCGCGGAGCTCGTTCTTGACGACGCCGCCGCCACGCTCCGTGCCGGAGTAGCCTTCGGGCTGATCGTCCGCGTCGGTCTTATAGAAGATCGTGTACGACTGCGAGGTCCCGACGTAAAACAGGCCCGTGTCGGGGTTGTAAGCGGGATTCGGCCAGCCGGTCGAGCCATTCGAATTGGGAGAGGTGAGCGCGCCGGCGATCTGCGGCTCCTTCATGGGATCGCGAATGGGCTGACCGTTGGGCGCGATGCCCTTGTACCAGTTCAGGCCTTCGACGAAGGGCGTGGTGAGAACGCTCTTGCCGGTTTCGCGGTCGAGGACGAAGAAGAGGCCGGAGCGGTGGGCCTGCGCGAGGAGCTTGCGCGGCTTGCCGTCGATGGTCGCGTCGAGGAGGATCGGCGTCTGCGCCGCGTCCCAATCGTGCGTATCGTGGGGCGAATACTGGAAATGCCAGACCATCTTGCCGGTGTCGGGGTTGAGGGCGACGACGGAGGCGGTGTAGAGGTTGTCGCCTTCGCGGCTCTGGCCGGCCATGACGGGGTTGGCGTTGCCGGTCGGAATGTAGAGGAGGTTCAACTCGGGGTCGTAGGTGGAGGGATACCAGACGCCGCCGCCGCCGTGCTCGACGGCGTTCTTGTTGGGCCAGGTCTTGAAGCCGGGGTCGCCTTCGTGGGCGGTGGTCCAGAAATGCCACTGGAGGTCGCCGGTCTCGGGGTCGCGCGCTTCAGCGAAGTTGGGGACGTCGAGGAAGTCGCCGCCGACGCCGACGATCACGTGGTTCTTGACGATCAACGGGGAGACGGACGAGAAGTAGTCGCGCTTCACGTCGGCGAGCTCTTTGTTCCAGCGCTCCTTGCCGGTCTTGATGTCGAGCGAGACGAGGTGGTTGTCGTAGGTCTCGAAGAAGACCCAGTCGCCGTAGATGCCGACGCCGCGATTGCCGAGGGCGAAAGCGGGCAGGCCTTTCCAGGTGTACTTCCAGATCTCGCGGCCGGTGCGGGCGTCGATGGCGAGGACGGTATTGGGCTCGGTGATGTAGAGGACGCCGTCGATGAGGAGCGGGGCGCAACGCGTGTTGGCGTTGCCGGTGGCGCCGGGGAGGGATCCGGGTCCGCCGACATTCTCGCCGGGCGTCATGTTGATCTGATTGACCCACGCGAGCGTCAGGTTGTGGACGTTGTCCGCAGTGATCTCTTTGAGCGGGCTGTAATGGCGGCCGGAGTAGTCGCCGTGGAAGGTGGGCCAACTGTCGGGCTTGGGATGCACGATGTCATTGGGCGGCAGAGTCTGGCTCCACGCGGCGAGGGCGAATCCAAAGGTCAGGAGGGCAGGGAATTTCGAGTTCATGCGGGTCCTCATTATTTCAGCGTGGCCAGATAGGCGGTCAGGTTGTGCATGTCGGTGTCGGTGAGCTTCATCATGATTTCGATGTGGGGCTGAAGCGGGTCGACGACGTCGACTTTGGGAACGCCGTGGTTGCGGGCCCAGGTTTTGGTGGTGCCGTCGGCGAGGCGGAGGGTCACGTCGAAATCGGTGACGCGGAGCGGGGAGCCGGTGATCTTTTCGCCCGACGCGAGGGTGATGGTCGCGTTGCCGCGACCGCCGCCGCGTCCGCCGAAGCCGCTGCGCGGGAGGACGGCGCGTTCCTGGAGCGTGGGGGCGTCGTACTTGGCTCCGATGCCTTTGAGGTCGCCGGTGACGGAGTGGCATTTGGTGCAGCCGCCGGCTCCGTTGAAGTACTGTTCACCGGCCTTGGCGTCGCCGATGAGGACTTTGTCGGTGTAGACCTGTCCGCGTCCCGAGGCGTAGACGACGCGGGAGTGGAGGTAGGCGGCGATGTCGGCGATCTGGGCCTCGGTGACGTCGAGTTTCACGGTTTTGGTGTGCTCGGCTCCTTTGACGAATTTGCCGATATCGACGCCGTCTTCGTCGTGAAGGGTGACGAGGGAGGCGATGAGGTCGGGGCCGGCTTTGCCGCTCTTGCCGCGCGGACCGTGGCAGTAGCCGCAACTGGTGTTGTAGGCGGTGAGGCCGCGGGCGATGGCGTCGGCGGGATAGATTTTGAAGCGGGAGCCACGGCCGCCGCCACCTCCGCCGCCGCCGCGTCCACCACGTCCGGCCGGGGGTCCGGCGGGCGGTTGCGCAGGTGGAGGAGCAGCTTGGGGTTGGGCGGCGACGATCGCGGCGAGGCTAAAGAGGGCTACGCCCCCAAAAAAGAGGAATTTGTTCGAGTGCTGCACTGTTGAAGCATCTTATATGTTTCCGGAGGGGTCCTGCAAGCGCTTTCGGAAAGTCGCAACTCGGGAAGCAATTTGCGATACGCTGAATGCCATACATCGGAACCTGAAGGTATGAATCTGGAGTGGTCCGAGTGAGGTTTGAATGAAACGAGCCGTGTGGATTGGATGGATTGTGGTGGGTTTCGCGGGGGCCGGTTTCAGCCAGCAGGCGCCCGCGGGTCGCGGCGCCGGGCGCGGTGGATTCGGCGGACCGATCGAGTTGGCGGCGGACGATAAGCCGGCGTTTCCCGACCCGCCTGCCGGGTTTAACGTCAGACGCGAGAATGTTCCGCACGGGGAGTTGAAGGCCGTGCCCTACGACTCGAAGTCGCTCGGAACGCACCGGCAGATGCGGGTTTATACGCCTCCGGGCTACTCGGCCAGCCGCAAGTATCCGGTGCTGATACTGCTGCACGGGATCGGGGGCAACGACCAGGAGTGGACGAAGGCGTGCCACGCGGACATGATTCTCGACAACCTTCTGGCGGAGGGCAAGATCGTGCCGATGGTGGTCGTGTTCCCCAACGGGAATTCCGCTGTTACGGCAGACGCGGCGCCGGCGTTTGCGGGAGAAGGCCGGGGCGCGGGTCCGGCGGGCGCGGGACGTGGTCCGGGGGGATTCGAGAGCTGGGGCATGCCTTTCGAGAAAGACCTGCTGCAGGACATCATTCCGTTCGTCGAGTCCCACTACTCGGTGTACACGGATCGCGAGCATCGTGCGTTGGCGGGTCTTTCGATGGGCGGCGGGCAGACTCTGAATATCGGACTGTCGCACATCGACCAATTTGCGTGGGTTGGCGGATTTTCGTCGGCGCCGAACACGAAGCAGCCTCCGTCCGCGCTGCTGGCCGATCCGGCGAGCGCGCGGCAACTGAAATTGCTATGGCTCGGTTGCGGGAACAAGGACGGCCTGATCCGCATCAGCCAGGGGGTCCACCGGTATCTGAAGGAGAACGGCGTCGCGCACGTGTGGCACGTCGACGGGAACGCGCACGACACCACCGAGTGGGACAACAATCTCTATCTGTTCAGCCAGCGGATTTTTAAGTAGCCCAGGAGCTTCGCATGAAAAAAACGATTCTGACTCTCGCGCTTCTGCCCGTGTTGACGGGTCTTTCGGCAATGGCGCAGCCGCCGCAAGCGGCGCCGGGAGGCCGCGGTCCGGCAAGGCCGCCGGTGGAGATCGACAAGTCGGCGCCGGTGGAGGATTTCAAGCCGTCGGCGCTGAACGCGATGGTCAACGGGCAGACGAAACAGTATCCCGAGGTCAACTCGCAAGGCCGCGTGCGCACGACTCTGCGGGCTCCGAATGCGCAGACGGTGCTGCTCGATATCGGCGGCGTCCGGTATCCGATGACGAAGGGCGAGGACGGCTTGTGGATGGGCGTGTCGAACGCGCAGGACGAGGGCTTCCACTATTACCAGCTCAATGTCGACGGCGTTTCCGTGCCCGATCCGGGCGCGCTGATGTTCTATGGCGCGAGCCGGTGGGGGAGCGGCGTCGAGGTCCCGGCGCACGATCGGGATTTCTATGCGATGAAGGACGTGCCACACGGGCAACTGCGGGAGGTCCACTTCTCTTCGAAGATCGGCAAGGGCAATTTGCAATGCTTTGTCTACACGCCTCCCGATTATGAGAAGGGGTCGAAGCGTTACCCGGTCCTGTATCTGCAGCACGGGGCGGGCGAAGATGAGCACGGCTGGGGCGAGCAGGGGCACGCGGGTCTGATTATGGACAACCTGATCGCGGAAGGAAAGGCGAAGCCGTTTATCATCGTGATCGGAAATAGCTATATTCCCGGCACGGCGCCCGCGGGTCGTGGCGGCCCTGGCGGCCCTGGCCGCGGACCGGCCCCTGGCGGAACCCCTGGCGCGGCAGTTCCGGCCGGCGCTCCGGGCGCTCCTGGTGCCCCTGCGGCGGGTCGAGGTGGTCCGGGTGGTCCGGGCGGACGCGGGTTCGTGATGGCGAATACTCCGTTCGAACACGTGCTGCTCGAGGAGATGATTCCGTTCATCGACGCGAATTTCCGGACGCTCGCCGATCAGCCGCATCGCGCGATGGCGGGGCTGTCGATGGGTGGGGCGATTACGCATGGGATCACGCTCGCGCACCTCGACAAGTTCTCGCACATCGGCATGTTCAGCGGCGGGAGCATCACCGCAGCGGAGATCAAGGACATGGCCGACTTCAAGAAGAAGGTCAAGGTCGTGTTCGTGGGGTACGGCGGGCGCGAGAACGGCGCGACTGCGAAGACGAACATCGAGGAACTGAAGAAGGCGGGCGTCAACGCGGTGTACTATGAGTCTCCGCTGACGGCTCACGAGTGGCTGAGCTGGCGGCGCGACTTGCATGAGTTCGCGCCGCTGCTGTTTCAGAAGTGAGGGAGTAGAGGACGGGAAAAAAGGGGACAGCCCCAATTTCGCCAAAAGCGGGCGAAATTACTGCTGTCCCCTTTTTTAGAACAGCAAGGGCGCGTACTTGGAGAGGTAGACTTGCCAGTTCGGCCAACTGTGGCCGCCGCCGCTTTCGTTCCAGACGTGCTTGACGCCCTTTTTCGTTAGGAAGTCTGACATTCCTTTGACTCCGTTGTAGCCGGGGTCTTCGGTGCCGCAGCCGATCCAGAGGACTTTGAGCTTCTGGTTGAGCATGGCGGTGTCGGCTTTTTCCCACTCGGCGCGATTGCCGCCGCCGCTGAAGGCCGCGATGTACGCGAACTGGTCGAGGTGGCGTAGGCCGATCGACATCGACTGGCCGGCGCCCATCGAGAGTCCACCGATGGCGCGGTGGTTGCGGTCGACGAGGACGCGGTACTTCGATTCCACCATCGGCTTGACCGCCGTGAGTAGCTCCTTTTCGATGGCGGCGGGGTCGTTCTGAGCGGCGGGGCTCTTGATCTCACGGGGGACGTGGCCGTAGGGCATCACGACGACCATCGGCTTGATCTTGCCGTCGGCGAGGAGGTTGTCGAGGATCACGTTGGCGCGGCCGGTCCACGTCCATGAGGCTTCGATTTGTCCGTTGCCGTGGAGCAGATAGAGGACCGGATATTTCAGCTTGCTCGCTTCATACCCGGGAGGCGTGTAGACGTAGACCATGCGCTCGGTGTCGAGATTCTGCGAGTCGTAGAAGTTGACGTGTACCGTGCCGTGGGGCACGCGGCGCTCTTCGATGAAGCCCTTCTCGGCGCCGGGGACGATGAACGAACTGGTCGCGCCCCAGCGGCGCAGCTCGAGGTTGGGATTCGACGGGTCGGGCATGCGCAGGCCGCCATCGATCGCATAGCCGTACGTGTAGAAGCCCGGGGCGAGCGGTCCGACCTTGACGGACCAGACGCCTTTGTCGCCCTTCTCGAGCGGCATCGGCTTTTTGATCACCTCGAGAATCCCGGGCGAGCCCATGAGGAGGACTTCGGACGCCTTCGGCGCGAAGAGACGGAACGTCACGCTGCGGTCGGCGTGGACCTCCGGCGATACCGGGACGTTATTCGTATCCTCGTAAAATGGCGTGGGGCCGCGCTGCGCGGAGAGCGCGGCGGCGGTCAGGCAGCAGAGCGCGGCGGTGGACAGGAATCGCATTGCAGTCTCCCTAATAGTCGTGGTGGGTGCGGCCGACGGTCACGCCGGGCCAGTTGTCGGTGCGGAAGGGGACGGCCGGCAGACCGGCGCCATTGAATAGGGTCGCGGCCGGGTTCGACTGCCAGGCGTAGCGGACGGCCTTAGGCTCGGGAACGGACGGCGAGGAGACGACGATGGTGTCGCCCTCGATGCGCGCGTCGGCCCAATGCCATTTGCGGTCGTCTCCGGCGATGGCGAACTCGGCGAGCTTTTCGCCTTTCACGGCGAGGCCCCCGTCGATGTGGTCGAAGTGGAGCTTCAGCGCGCCGGGGAGGTGGTCGACGGATTTGTAAGTCGGGCCCGAGTAGGGCAGATCGCGGCCGTAGTGCTCGGCGAGAGCGCAGAGGGCGAGACGGTCGCCGGGCTCCTTCTTGTCGATGGGGTGGATGTTGTCGATGTTGCCGGTGTCGATAGTGACGGCGAGGCAGGAGTGCGGGACGTTCTTCGCGGTGAGCGCCTGGGCTTCGCGCAACTCGGCCCACGAATCGTCGCCGGGAGTCTCGCGGCGGTGTTGATAGGCGGGGAGGCTGACGATGTAGAACGGGAAATCGCCCTGGCCGAAAAGCTTCCGCCAATCGCCGATCATGGCGGGGAGGAGCTTGCGGTACTGGTCGGCCTGCTCGGCGTTGGATTCGCCCTGATACCAGATGGCGCCGGTGATGGCGAGGGGCGCGATGGGCGCGAGCATGCCGCGGTAGAGCACGCCGGGCATGCGCGGGAGATTGTCGTAGCCGATCGGCATGGGATGCGGCGGACGGGCGTCGACGCTGACCTTGCCCTTCCATTCGCCGGCGAGCGGGATGACGGTTCCATCGCTCAACGTCAGGTGGATGTCGTCGGCCTTGCCGAGGAAGCCGCCGCCGGGTTTAGCTTTGAAGATGCGCAGCGCGATCACGTTGCGGCCGGGCTTGAGGACGCCGTTGGCGAAATAGGTGCGCGGGTTCTCGACCCAGGAACTCGCGCCGACCTGGCGGCCGTTGATGTACGCGGTGTCCATCTTATCGATGGAGCCGAGATACAGGCGCGCCATGCCCTGCGGGGCGTTTTCGGGGAGCGTGATCTCCCGGCGGAACCAGCTCAGGTTGGGCGTGTCGTCGACGCCGAGCTCTTTGAAGCCGCCGGGAACGGGTACGGGTTTCCACGACGAATCGTCGAGCGCGGGATCGGCCCACGACGTGCCTTTGGAGCCGGTGTCGTACTCGTCGAGCCAGTGCATGATGTAGTTGCCGTACTCGGGGTCGCCCTTGGCGCGGCGGCGTTCGACCTCCGCGATGCCGTCGTCGAAATCGTGCAAGGGGCGGAGGGCGTCGGGGCTGGTGAAGGTTTCGGCGGGGACGCCGCCGACGGCCTCGTGAACGAGGCCGATGGGGATGTGGAGATTCTCCTGCACCTTGCGCGCGAAGAAGTACGCGACCGCGGAGATGCCGCCGCCGCGTCCGCCGACGGTGGCGGGCGAGACGACTCTCCAGGAGCCGCGGGGAACGTCGACGGGCGCGTAGGCGGAGCGCTGGCCGACGACGTAGTAGCGCATCAGGGGATAGTCGGCGTGCTGGACCTCTTCGGCGCCGTTGCGGGCCTGCGCGAGTCCGAACTGCATATTCGACTGGCCGCCGCAGATCCAGACGTCGCCGACGAGCACGTCGGTCCATTCGATCTTCTGCTGCTGTCCGGCGATGCGGAGCGTGTACGGTCCACCGGCGGCGGGCGGCTCGATGCGCGTCTGCCACTTGCCGTTGGCTGCGGCGACGGCGGTCGCGCTGTGGTCGGCGAGCTCGACGCGGACGCTGTCGCCGGGTGTCGACCAGCCCCAGATCGCATTGGGCTTGCCGCGCTGGAGCACCATGTGGTCGCCGAAGACCGGACTGACGAAGGGCAGCGGCGCGGCTTGCGGTTGGGGAGCCGCGGAGAGAATCGCGGCAGAGGCCAGGAGCCAAACGAAGCGGAGCGGGGTTCGCATGGTATTGCGTATTATGCCACGCGTATTGCGGGAAGCGCTTGACACCCACGGTGGCCGGTTATATAGTCGCCGAAACGCTCGGAGAGGGGAATGCCATGAAGCGACTTGTAAACTCATTCTGTCTTTGCGCTCTGGTGGTGGCGACCGCTCTTGGACAGGCCGATCGAGGCACGATCACCGGCACGGTGACCGATCCATCGGGCGCGATCGTTGCCGGCGCGCGGGTGAGCGCCGAGAACAGCGAGACGCATAACGTCGTCGAGTCGCTCACGTCGTCGACGGGAAATTTCACGCTGCCGCAGTTGCCGGTCGGGTTGTGGGACATCACGGTCGTCGCGCCGGGGTTCAAGCGATTCCGATCGCTGAAGAATACGATTCAGGTCGCGCAGACTCTACGGGTCGACGCGGTGTTGGAGCTCGGGTCGAACACGGAGACGATCGCGGTGCAAGCGGAAGCGGTCGCGATCCGGACGGAGAGCGCGGACATCACGACCACGGTGTCGAACGAGATGTTCGTGGAGCTTCCGATTCAGTGGTCGAACGGCTTCTACGGCAACCAGGCGGTGCGCAACCCGCTCTCGGTCGCGCAGATTCTGCCGGGGATGAGCGGCGGCACGAGCTACTTCAACTCTCTCGGACTGACGGGCGGCGGCGCGTCGGTGAACGGACAGCCGACCTCGACGTTCAAGGCGCTGGTCGACGGGCAGGACAGCACGAACCTGTACACACCCTCGTTCTTTTTCTACCAGCAGCCGTCGGTGGAGGCGCTGGAGGAAGTCAGCCTGCAGACGGGGAACTACTCGGCGGAGTTCGGACAAGCGCAGGGCGGCATTTACAACTTCACGGCGAAGTCGGGGACCAATCAGTATCACGGCGGCGCGTTCTACCGGTTTACCAACGAGGATCTGAACGCTCACCAGCCTTACACGGGGGCGCGGCCTCCGAGCCGGCAGAACAATTTCGGCCTCACGTTTGGCGGCCCGGTCGTCATTCCGCATCTGTATAACGGCCACAACAAGACGTTCTTCTTCTTCTCGTACGAAGGCTTCCGGTCGGTGCTGCCGGTGCCGAATTCCGGGACGTTCACGACGGTGCCCAATGCGACCGACCGTCTCGGCGATTTCTCGAAGGACCTCGGCGCGCAGGTGAATTGCGGCGGCGGCCCGTGCAGGGACGGCTTGGGGAATCCTGTCTATGCCGGCGAGATTTTCGATCCACTCAACGTGGCGCCGGACGGCTACACGCGGCTGCCGTTTCCCAACAACACCATTCCGGCGAACCGCATCGACCCCGTCGCGGCGAAGATTCTCGGCTTCCTGCCGAAGACGGGCAACGGTCTGCAGGCGTTGAACTATCAACTTTCGGGAACGACGCCGCGGCCACAGAACCTTCCTTCGGTGAAGATCGACCACAACGTATCGACGGCGCTGAAACTCTCGGCGTTCTATTCGTACGTGGGCGGGTCGGGGCAGACGAGCACGGACGGCCTGCCCTCGAACATCACGACTGCGGGCTTCAACACGAGCCGGTCGAGCACAGCGCGGCTGAACGTGGATGACACGCTGAAGCCGTCGCTGCTGCTGCATTTCGGCGTCGGGTACGTGAACACGATCGTGACGAAGTTCGAGTTTCCGGAGCTGCAGTCGTTCGACCAGAAGGCGCAACTCGGGCTGACGGGCGCGATCGTCAACGGCTTTCCGCAGATGAGCGGGCTCGGCAACTTCTCGGCGAGCGGCGCTCCGATCGGCGGGATGACGTCGAACTTCGGGTCGACCTACCATCAGGAGCCGGATACCGGCGAGTTCACGTCGTCGGTGTCGTTGAGCTGGGTGACGGGGCCGCACACGTACAAGTTCGGCGGCAGCATGCACACGCGCATGGAGGCCTTCAATCAGTGCCAGGGCGGCTGGGGCGTGTACGGGTTCTCCGGCGCCCAGACCGGCCAACCGTTCGGCGCGGGCGGTGTGACGCTGGCTACGACGAATGGGTCGCCCGGCCTCGGCTTCGCGAGCTTCCTGCTCGGGCTGCCGAACTCGGTGACGCTCTCGCCGTGCACCAGCGTGAACTGGCACGACCGCGCGCTCGCCGGCTACGCGCAGGACAACTGGAAAGTGACGCGGCGGCTCACTATGGAGCTCGGACTTCGATACGACCTGCAGAATCCGCCGGTGGAGGACCGCAACCGGATCAGCTCGTTCTCGCCGACGACGGCTAATCCGAGCGCCGGCAATCTGCCCGGCTCTGTCCTCTATCAAGGGCACGGGGCGAACACGTGCAACTGCGACAACCTTCTGTCGCTCTACAAGTACGCCTTGGCGCCGCGCATCGGCATCGCGTATCAGCTCACGCCCAGGACCGTGATCCGCGCGGGGTGGGGATTCTTCTTCGGCGCGCCCGACACGTTCGCGGCCAGCGCGCCGCAGTCTCCGAGCGCGGGGACGGGGTACGACACGATCACGTTCTCGGCGACGCGGTCCGGCGCCTCCGCGCTGCCCAACGGGCTGCAGGGCGGACTCCCCGTCGACACGTCGTTGTTTTATTCCAGCCTGCACAAGGCGGGAGCTCTGCCGACGACGAATCCGATCACGGGGCTGAGCAACCTGAACTCTCCGACGTTTTACGATCCGGGGCTGGGCCGTCCGCCGCGCGTGAGCCAATTCAATCTCGCGTTGCAGCGGGAGTTGACTCGTGGGATGACGCTCGAGGCGGCTTATGTGGGCAATCGCGGCGCGTGGCTACAGGGCTCGCTCTATCCTTTGAACGCGGTCACGCCGGCGATCCTGGCCGCGCATGGACTGAGCCTCTCGCGGCCGTCCGACCTGACGCTGCTGAATTCGCAGATCGGGTCGGCGACGGCCAAAAATGCGGGCTATTCGGTTCCGTTCGCGACCTTCCCGACGACGACAACGCTGACGAACGCGCTACGGCCGTTCCCGCAATATGGCGCCATCACGCCGACCTCTGCGGTCGGCAACTCGTGGTACGACTCGCTGCAGATGAAGCTGAACGCGCGGCTGAAATGGAATATCACGGCGCTCGGCACGTACACCTGGGCGAAGTCGATTACGCGGACGGGCACGTTCAACGACTGGACGAATCTCGGCACGCAGAAGGTGCTCGACGTGAACAGCATTCCGCAGGCGCTCTCGATGAACCTGATTTACCAGTCGCCGCATCTGCACTCCGGATTGCTCGGCGGCAATCGGATTCTTCGGCAGATCTTCAGCGACTGGCAGGTGAGCGCGGTCATGCGGTATCAGAGCGGCGCGTTGATCACGGCGCCGGGGTCGAACGACAACCTCGGGACGTATCTGGCAGGCGCGTCGACTCAGTACATGACGCGTGTTCCCGGCCAGCCGCTTTACCTGGTGGACCCGAACGGCAGGATCGATCCGACGAAGCAGCTCATCCTGAATCCGGCGGCGTGGGCGGAATGCGGTCCGACGGCGACGTTCGGTTGCGGCGCGCCGCGGTACACCGATTTCCGGCAGCGTCGAGCGCCGCAGGAGGACATCGGGCTAGGTCGGCGCTTCGTTCTGTCCGGCAAGGAGACGACGCGATTCTTCGAGATGCGGATGGAGATGTACAATCCGTTCAACCGCATCGTATTCCCGAACATCGGCGTCGGAAATCCGATCACCGCGGCTTCCCACAACTCGAACGGGCTGCTCACGGGCGGGTTCGGATTTATGAACGTCAACAACATCGCGTCGGGGACGGCGAGGAATATGCTGGTCGTGGCGCGGATCGCGTTCTGACGATGATTTCGGCCGCGAAGAGCGCCGGGAGATAGCTAATATCGGGGCCTGGCCGACTTTTGGCATCGGTACGGTCCGGTGTTATCCCGACTGATTCGATTAAACCTCTATCGATGAGAATGTGGCTTCCCACGCGCGTGCGGGAGGTGTAGAATTCGGTTGGTTTCGCGCAGGAGATCTTATGCCAGCCACTTCTTCGGCAGGACCCTACCGACAGCTCCAAATGGACGACGGCAGGAGCGCTCCATTCTACTTACTCGTTTTCGATAAGGAAGGGCAGTGCCAAAGTCCGCTTAGCCTGGCAAGGCTGCTGGATGAGGTGAATGCCGGAGTCTACAGCCACGCGCACGTGTTCTCGCATGGCTGGAACAACGTGTTCGAGGACGCGGTGGAACTCTATCAGGGCTTCTTCGACCAATACTTCGCGCTGCGCAAGACTCACGCGCCGAGCAAGGCGGAGTACCGTCCCGTGATGGTCGGGATCATCTGGCCGAGCACGCTGCTGGTGCTGCCGTGGGAGGCGACGCCGAAAATCGCGGGCGGCCCGGACGCCGAGGCAGAGCGGAAGAAGGCGGCGGACGATCAGGCTCTACGGGACGCCGCGGAACTGCTGCCGGCGGAGAAGGCGAACCGGCTCTCCGCTTTGGTGGAACCCGGCTCTTCGCTGAAACCAGAGGAGGCGCGGGAACTCGCGGAGATCCTGTTGCCGGTCTACCAGAGCGCGGCGGCCGGAGCGCAGGAAACGGACGACGGCAAGCCGGCAGCGGAATTGACGGCCGACGATCTGTTGCGCCTCTGGATGAACGCGGCTCCGCCGCGAGAGGGCCGGTCCGGGAAGCCCGGTTTCGCGAAGGACGAACGGGAAGCGCCCACAGCGGCCGCGTTCGACTGGAGCATGCTCGATCCGCGCTGGCCGGTCCGGCTCGCGAGCGTGCTGCAGATGAAGGACCGAGCGGGCCGGGTCGGTTCGAACGGAGTGGGGCCCGGGCTGGTTCAACCGCTCTTGTCCTCGGGCAACGTGGAGACGCACCTGGTGGGACATTCGTATGGCTCGAAGGTCGTGCTGTCGGCGTTGTGCTGCCGGACTCCGGCCCGGCCGGCGGCGTCGCTGCTGTTGCTGGAGCCTGCGGTGTCCTATCTCTGCTTCGGAGAAGACATCGACGGGCAGGGTCGCGACGGCGGATACCGGAGCGCACTGGCGAGTGTGCGGCAACCGGTGCTTTCGACCTTCAGCAGCGCGGATGCGCCGCTCTCGAAGTTCTTCCACCGGGCTGCGATTCGAGACGCGGACTGGGGCGAAAAGCGGATCGCGGGGATGCCGCCCAACCGGTTCGCCGCGTTGGGCGGGTACGGACCCGGAGGATTGAAGGCTGGCGAGAGCAAAACGATCGACGTGATTTCGCCGGATGGCGCGGCGCCGGGGAATCGTTATCCGCGCGGCGAGGCCGGCATTCGGATTTACGGTCTGGACGGATCGAAGGGCCAGATCACAGGACATGGAGATGTGGCGACGAAGTACACGGCGTGGGCGCACCTCAACCTGGTGGCGGAAGGAGCATTCTGATGGCGGCGCCGATGATGAACCCCAACAAAGGCGAGTCCCGGACGCCTTTAGCGGGCGAACTGAACTCATTGAAGATCTGCCTCGGGCTGCCGGGGTCGATCGACCCGGAAGGCGAGCCGCGAAAATTCACGTCCGTCATCTTCGAAGTCACGGTGGAAGGCCGTCACGAGAAAACGCTGGAGTGCTCGGCCCGGGAGGTCGGGCTGCCGCAGAATGTCACGTTGACCCGGACTACGCGCTTCGAAGAGTCCGCCTTGCAATTGCCGGAGCACATTCTCTCTTCGCTTGACGAAATCGTGCCGCACACGGGGGTGCCGTTGTGGCTATCGTTCCCGCTGCCCTGCGGATATCTTCCGGCAGTTCCGTGGGAGCGCCTGCTGCGGGCGCGCATGTCGGACCCGCCGATCCTGCGGCTTTCGTACAACCCGGTGCAGCCGATCACGCCACGGGACTCGCGGGACATCGCGGTCTGCTTCTCGTTTGCGCGGGCGAAGGACTCCTTTCTGATCCGGACGCCGCAGGAAATCCTCGCATATTTCTTCGACGATTTCCCGGAGAACATCGCTCGGTATACGACGTTCCATCTGTTTACGGACAGCAGTTTGTACGACGCTGCCACCAAATTGCGGGACCAATATCGCGGGATCTACAAAATCGAACTCTACGATCCGGGGCAGGCGGAAGGGTTAAGCAAGGCGGACCCCAACGCGCCGGATTCGGACACCGACCCGCTGGACAGCCAGTGGATGCGATGGGTCCGCGGAGCTCTGGGAACGCGGAGCGTGGACATCGTTCACTTCGTGTGCCACGGGTATCTGGGCCGGGAGGACGGCTTCATTGCGCTTTCGGAATCGCCGGTGGCCGACGAGGACAGCGGTTTTGCGAGGTTCGCGGGAGCGCGGCAGGTCTGTGCCCTGCTGGACCAAGTCGGGGCGTGGTCGGTGGCCTTCAGTTCGCCGCCCGGCAACTACTCGACGATCGGAATGCGGCTGCTGCAGGACCAGGTGTCGCGCAACCGTCCGGGTCCGGTGCTGTATCACGATATGCCAAACGATCCGAGCAAGGAGGGGTTGCACGAAGCGTATCAATTCGCGTACGCGATTGAGGAGGCGTACCCGCCTCATTCGCCCGAGGTGAGCGTTTCGTGCCATCCGGATTGGGCGATGCCGTGGACGGAGAGCGACGCGGCCTCACGGCAGCTCCTCAACGAGTTAACGCTGGCAGGCAGTATGGAGGAGGTGCTGGAAGGCAGCGAGAATACGCCAAGCTGGCTGGCGTCGGGGCAACGGGCGTTGGAAACGTCGCTGGGATCGCTGGTCTCGAAGTGCCAGGACAATCAAGAACGTGTCCTGGACAGCGGCGTAGCGGAAGCGTTGCGATTCACGGCAAAGCTGCTGCTGGAACATGCGCAGTCGCTACGCACCGCGCCCAAAGAGGAGGCCAAGTAAATGGCCCGCACGATCGTTTGCATCCAAGAGTACTTCGACGGTCAGAACTTCTTCTACCTGGAGAGCCCGAAGACGTATGCGCAGGCAGCGCGGGCGTATCCGTTGAAATCCAAACCGGGGTCGGCTCCCTTCGTCGAGTTGCGCAGCGGGGACGGATCTCCCGACCTGGTGAACCAGGCCGGTGAGAGCCTGTTCGCGGATCTGGCCATGCATCCAGCAGTGAAACCGGCGCTGGAAGCAGCGCTGCAGCAAACGGAGGGCGGGTTCAGCCCGATTTGTTTCCGCCTGGACGATGTCGTGGATGCAGACATGCTGCCGTGGGAAGCGGTGCGGTCGGGGACGAGTGGCTTTCTCGCGCTGGACCTGCGGTGGCCGATCGTGCGTTTGCGGGAGACCACCGAATCGGCGCCGAGGCTGATTTACGAGTTCGCGGAACCGGTGCGGATCGTGGTGGTGCTTTCGGCGGCGGGAAGCAGCGCGGACACCCGCGCGCCGGCTCTGCCGCAATGGGAAAAGATCCGCAAGACTCTGTGCCGGCATAGCGCGAAGCCGGGAGCGATCCCCCTCGAGGTGACCATTCTCGCGTGCGAAGCGACGCTGGTGCAAACGATCCGCGACGCGGCCGTCCCCGGAGTCTCGGCGGACCTGATCGCGGACAAGGAAGATCTGATCGGCAAGATCCGCGATAAACAGCCGCATCTGCTTCACTTTTTCTGTCACGGGACCTCCGACGAGACGCCGCACCTGCAGATCGGCACGCGTCTCGATTGGGAGTTGGAACGGGAGCCGAGTATCGGGCTGGAGGCTCGCGAACTGCGGCAGCGCGGCGACCGCGACCAGAACGTGTGGCTGGTGACGCTGAACTGCTGCGAGAGCGCGACGCGCGCACGGGATGCGCGAAGCCTGGCCAACAGCCTGGTGGCGGCAGGCTTTCCGGCGGCGCTCGGGATGCGCGAATCGATCGACGTGGAGACGGCGCACCTGTTGTGCGAGTTCTTCTATCCGGCGGTGTTCGAATTGATCGGCAGCGTTCCCGAGGGCGGCCGGCCATTGGAGATCGAATGGGCGGCGGCGTTACACGAGGCGCGCTCGGGACTGGTCAACAGTTCCGCCGGCGGAGCGCTCCCACAGGCCGCGGCGAAAGCCTCCAAGACCTGGACGATTCCCGTGCTGTACACGCGTCGGGAACCGATTCAGTTGCGGCGCCTGCCGGGAGGAATCTCGCCGGCGAAGCAGAAGATTCTGGATTTCGTCCGCGGACTGCAACAGCAGCGCGCCAAAGCAGCAGAGGATTATAAGGATCTGGGCGAGGCGGCTCTGGCCCCGCTGCTGGCGGGATTCGATAAGAAGATCAAGGAAGAGCTGGAGAGGCTCGAGAACACACCGTAAGACGGCGAACACGATGGCTTGGCCGGTTCGGCTTCAGATCAACGCGTACGCGGGCGATGGAGCCGGCGCGTCGGGACAGGTTCCCGCGAGCGCGGCGACGTGGCCCCTGCTACATGGCGCTCCTAAAATGCGGCCCCGGCTCAAGCCGGAGAAGCCCGCGGATCCGCGCGACTGGCAGCACGAATCGATTGGCTGGGGGATCGTCGCGGGAGAGCCGGCGGGCATGTCCCCAAAACAACTGGCCGACGGCGACGATCTGCCGGAGCCGATCCGGCAGTTGCGCCAGGATCGCGGCAATCCGCCGTTGCTCCGCTATCGGGAGGGGTGGAACAAGCGGTTCCAGTTGGTGCGCAACTACGCGTCGGGAATCGATCTGACGATCGGACAATCTCCGGCAGGAGTGGGTCCGGAGTCGATCCCGCGCTACCTGTTGATTTGCGGCGGACCGAACGAAGTCCCGTGGGAGATGCAGTTCCTTCTGAACGCGCACTATTCGGTGGGGCGGCTCCACCTGGCGGGCACGGAGCTGGAGAACTATGTGACGGCGTTACGCTCGGGCTGGAAAGAATCGGACGCGCAGGTGAAGCGGGCGCTGGTGTGGGCGGTGGATCAGGGGGGCAGCGACATCACCGCGCTGATGCGCGACGTGGTCGCGAAGACGGTCTACGAGAAGCTGTCCGGGGACGGGGATCTGAAGTCCGGCACGCAATTTCTGGACGGGCCGGGCAATGCGACGGCAGCCAAGCTGGCAGCGGCGCTCGCGGAGTCGAAGCCGGGGCTGGTGGTGACGACGAGTCACGGGCAGACCTTTCCGCTGGACAACCTGGAGAAGTTGGGCGAGGGCTTGGGATTTCTCGTAGACCAGGACTACACGTCGGCCGGCCCCGAATTGCTGATGGGAGCGTGGGCTCCGGACGGCGCCATCTGGTATGCGCATGCCTGCTGCTCGGCGGGCTCTCTCGAGCACACCCAGTTCAACGGCTTGACCGAGGCGGACTCGGGCGTGGACCGCGTCCTGACCGGGGTGGCCAAACTGGGCAGCCGCGTCGCGCCTTTGCCGACGGCGCTGCTGGGCGGGAAGAAACCGCTGCGGGCGTTCATCGGACATGTGGAGCCGACTTTCGACTGGACGCTGCAGAATCCCGACACCAACCAGTCGTTGACCGATTCGCTACAGCAGGCGCTGTATACGGAGCTGTATCAACCATCGCCCGTGGGATACGCGTTTCGGCGGTGGTACGACGGTTTGGCGAGTCTGTTCGCATCATACGACCAGAATCAGAAAGAGTACGCGCGCGGCGGGAACACGCGCGACGCGATGCTCAAGGACAGTCTGTGCGCGCGAGACCGGCAGAGCTCGGTGATTCTGGGCGATCCGACCGTCGCCCTTCCGGGATTATAGAATCCGCCTCGCGGGCCGATTGTGTTATACGTGATCCACGTGGGACGGTTCGCACTGATTGCGTTGCTGCCTTGGCTGAGCCTGTTCGGACAGGACGTCGCGGCGCTAGAAGCGCAGGCGGCGAAGTATCTGCAGGAGCAGAAACCTGAGCTCGCTATACCGGTCCTCGAGAAGATCGTGGCGCTCGACCCGCGGAACGTCAATGCTCAGGCGAACGCCGGCGTACTTTTGTTTTTTCAGGACCGGTACGCCGAGGCGCTCCCGCATCTCCGCGCAGCGTTGGCACTGCACGCCGAACTTTCGCGCATCGAAGCGCTGCTGGGGATGGCGGAGAGGCGAACCGGGCAGTCCAAAGAGGCGCTGCCGCATCTGGAGCGGTCGTTTTCCGGTTTGGACGATCCCAAGATCCGGATTCAAGTCGGGCTGGAGCTGATCGAACTTCATTCCGCCGCCGGGCGGTTCGAGAACGCTCTCTCGGTGGCGGGAACGTTGGAGCAACTCGCGCCGCAGGATCCGCAGGTGCTGCTCTCCGCGTACCGCCTGGCGCGGCAGATGATGGACCAAAGCCTCATGAGCATGATGGTGGCGGGTCCGGAGTCCGCGGAGATGCACATGATCCTCGGCGGCGAGCTGGCGCGGCGCGGCGACCGGGAGAATGCGCTGGTCCATTTTCGTGAGGCCATCCGCCTGAAGCCCTCGCTCCCGGGCGCGCATTTTCAAATCGCGGAGCAGATGAGGAGCTCGCCGGACCCGGCGTTGAACGCGCAGGCAGAGGATGAATACAAGGCCGCACTCCGGGTCAACCCATACGATGAGCTGGCGTGGCGCGAGCTCGCCGGAATCCTGAATGCGAAGGGCGACTTCGAGGCGGCGGAGGAGGATTATCGAAAAGCCCTTGCTCTGCAGCCCAACGATTCCGAGGCAAAAACGGGGCTCGCGATCGTGTTGATCGCGACGAATCGGAACAGCGACGCCATTCCGCTTCTGGAGAGCGCGCTGAAAGACGACCCCACGAATATGACGGCGCATTATCGCTTGAGCGGGCTATACAGGCGCGCCGGCCGGGCGGCGGACGCGGAGCGGGAGATGGCGGCGTTTCGTCACTACACCGAAGTAAAAGATAAGCTCGGCACGGTGCTCAAGCAACTGGTCGGGCCGGCGGGAGCGAAGTGACCCGAAACGCCGCGACGGCGTTCGCGATCTTCGGAGGCGTCGCGGCGCTGGCGGTTTGCATGGGCCAAGGCAGCCCCGCAGCGCTGCCGCAACTTGCGGATATCACCGCGTCCACGAAGATCCGCTTCCAGCATCTGGCCTCGCCCGACAAGAAGTACATCGTCGAATCGATGAGCGGCGGCGTGGCGCTGATCGATTACGATCGCGACGGCTGGCCGGATATCTACTTCACGAACGCTCCCGACGTCGATATGCAACTCGCCGGCAAGAAGGCGCGCAGCTCGCTGTTCCACAACAACAAGGACGGCACGTTCACGGACGTGACCGATCGAGCCGGCGTCGGGTATCCCTGTTGGGCGAACGGCGCGGTGGTCGGCGACTACAACAACGACGGCTGGCCGGACCTTCTGGTGACCTGCTTCGGCGGAGTCGTGCTCTATCGGAATAACGGCGGCGTGAACTTCACCGACGTGACGCGCGACGCGGGACTGGGCGGGGACACGATGTGGGCGATGGGCGCGGCCTTCGGAGACTACGACGGCGACGGTCTTGCGGACCTGTTCGTGTCGCACTACGCCGCGTACGACCTCCACGACCTGCCCGCGTTTGGGTCGATGATCAACTGCACGTACCACGGCATCCAAGTGCAGTGCGGCCCCGCCGGCCTGAAAGGGTCGCCCGACAACCTGTATCGCAACAACGGCAACGGGACGTTCACCGACGTTTCGAAGCAGGCGGCCGTCGACGACGCGCAGAAGCTGCTGGGCCTGACCGCCGTCTGGTCGGACTTCGACAACGATGGGAAGATCGATCTCTTCGTCGCCAACGACGGCGCGCAGAATTACCTGTATCGCAACGACGGCAAGGGGCGCTTCACCGAAATCGGTTTCGAGGCCGGCGTGGCGCTCGATGAAAACGGCAAGCCGCTCGCGAACATGGGGGTGGCGCTCGGGGACTACTTGCACACCGGGCTGCCGTCGGTTGCCATCACGCATTTCAGCGAGCAATACTTGCAGCTCTTCCGCAACGACGGCAAGCTCGCCTTTACGGATGTCTCCAACGTGTCGCGGATCGCGCGCGCGACCACTCATGTTGTCGGATGGGGCGACGCGTTCTACGATTTCGACAATGACGGATGGTTGGACCTGATCGCCGTGAACGGCCACGTCTATCCGCAGGTCGACGAGGCGAAGATCGGAGTCTACTACCGCGAGCCGGGGCAGCTTTTCGTGAACCAGCGCGACGGGACGTTCCGCGATGCGAGCGATCAAGTCGGACAGGGGTGGAAGGTCCCGCGCGTGGGCCGCGGGCTGGCGTTGGGCGATCTGTTCAACGACGGCGGCCAGGAGGTCGTAGTCGAGAATCTGGAAGGCGAACCGGCGATCTTTCGTCCCGAGGGAGGCGCGCGCAACCATTGGGTCGGATTCGAACTCGGCGGGACGAAGAGCAACCGGCTCGCCCTGAACGCACGGGTCAAGATCACGGCTGGCGACCTGGTCCAGACGGATGAAGTGCGGAGCTCGGGGAGCTATCTCTCGCAGAGCGACCTGCGACTGCACTTCGGTCTCGGCGCTCATCGCCGCGCCGACAAGGTGGAGGTCTACTGGCCGTCCGGAGGAAGCCAAGTCCTGAGGGGTCTGGACGCGGACCGGTTCTACTGCGTGAAAGAGGGCGCGGGCGTGGTTCCCTGCGATGAAATCCGGCCGCCGGCTGCTCGCACGGCGAAATAGGCACGGCTTGCGGGCGCTTCTGAAGCGCGTCATCATAGACTCCTACCATCAGATGAGTGTGAAGCACCTGACCCGCTACCTCTCCGAATTCGAGTTCACGTTGAATCATCGCGAGACGCAGGATATATTCCTGCTCGTGTGCTGTGCACTCGTGATAGCCTCCGCGCCACAGTACGCGCAGCCTGATTGAACCGCCCGAAGGCGAGACGGACAACGCGCCGGAAGTCAACCTCGACGGGGAGCCCTTCTAAACGAATCCCCGCTAAAATAGTCCCGTAAAGGCGAGAAGCCCGGCGCGATGGCCTGGGTGTTTCGATGCGGACGTTACACACCGTCATCGTACGCCCTTCATCGTTCTGAGCGCCACGCGTAGAGGTGTGCCATAGCCACTGAGGTTAGATGGGCCGTGTGCCCCGACGATATTACAAGTCAGGTTGATCCGCGGCTGTTGACTACCTGCTCAGAGAGTTTGCCGCAATGCGGGAGGCGGTGAATTCGGCGTGGAGGTGGTTCGTAGGGGTAGTGCTTAATGCTCTACCTTAATTTTATCAATCTGGAAAAGGGCGTCAAATGGCTTAGGTATGCGGAGTGGGGCGCAGGATATCCACTGGACTTTACCGCAATAATGCGCGACACGCCGAAACCTTAGGTATCATATTGGACAAAGCATCCCGCGCTTTCGTCAAATCGTCCATTGTGCTCGGGAGAGTATAACCCGTCGCTTTCCTTACGTTGTCAATATCAGGAATCAACCTCTTGACGCATTCAGCTGCTTCCCGTGGGAGTTGGTCGACTGTTGCCGCGAAAGGTTCGGAAATGTCCTTGAAGTGCCCTAATTCAATCTCAGTAGTACGCGCAAACGCAAGCTCACCCTCAATTTTCTTGTAATCTTCTTCCGCATTATAAAGATACTGGCTTAACCGCCGGCGTAACACTTTCACATCGCTGTAGTTCTCGTCCGTGGCTACCGCAGGTGGTTTATAGTTGATATATAACCCAATAGCCGTAAGGAGAAGTCCAGCAGCACCTAATATAATATTTGTGCGGTGAGGCGCGGGAGACTTTGCTGGATCAGATGTCTTTTTCGGGCCGTCCGTCTTCTTTGCCATAATTCACGTCGCCGCGAATTCTAACACATCCGCTCGTTGTAGACGCTGCGCGCCTAGGGCTTCAACGTCCTGCCGGGCGAGACCGCGATCGTGCCGGTCGTCATCCAAAACGAGCTTGACCTTTGCCGCCTCTGCAAGGCGTTGCTCGAAGAGGGCATCTACATCAACGGTAATAATATACTTGACGTACCTGTGAAGCAGGCGCATACTCATCTCATGGAAAACGGCAACGCTGGTAAAGCCACCCTTCGAGACGCGATCCTGTACTTTGCGGACTACGAGCACTGCCACGAATTCATGGTCAGCTTGCGCTGGCCGGATGGCAAAGTGGCGTGCCCGGAATGCGGCTCTGAGAAGGTTTGCTATCTTGCCAAGAATCGCGTTTGGAAGTGCTACGCTACGCACCCCAAGCCGCGCTTCTCGCTGAAAACCGGGACCATCTTTGAAGACTCTCCGATTGGTCTGGAAAAGTGGCTCCCCGCTGTATGGATGCTCCTCAACTCGAAGAACGGTATCTCTTCGTGGGAGCTTCACCGCGCCCTTGGCGTCACGCAAAAGACCGCATGGTTCATGCTTCACCGCATCCGCCTTGCGATGCAGGATGGCTCCTTTCGCAAACTGAAAGGGACCGTGGAATCCGACGAAACCTACGTCGGCGGCAAAGCGATCAACATGCACGCGTACAAACTGGAGCAACTGAAGATGCGCGGCCACGTTCGCGCGGGTACTGACGGCAAGGCTATCGTCATGGGGATGCTGGAGCGGGAAACCGGCACGGCCCGTACGAAGGTTATGCCGAATGTTCGCGCCTACCACATCCGCACTAGCGTCATTGAGAACGTTGAGAAGGGCGCTACGGTCTACACCGATTCGCTCCGCTCCTATCGCAACCTTCCGGTTGACGGATTCATTCACAATTTCGTGGACCACACAAAACAGTACGTGAACGGGCAGGTTCACCCGAACGGCATGGAGAACTTCTGGAGTCTGCTCAAGCGCGCGCTGAAGGGCACGTACGTTGCGGTTGAACCCTTCCACCTTCAGGCGTACTGCGATGAGCAGGCGTTCCGCTACAACAACCGAAAGACCGACGACCTCTCGCGATTCGTCACCGGCATGAAGCAGGTTATTGGTCGTCGCCTGACGTACAAACAACTCATCGGCACGATGGAAACGGAGACCGCTTGTGGCTGACCGGCGACTACCCGTACAAAGCAAAACAGGGGGGAGGGAAGCGGAATCCCCGCCACTGACGCCATCGCAGTTTGAGAACACGCCAGAGTTTCGCCGGTTCAGAACTGGCATGAAATCGCTCCTGAAGTTGAGCAAGACCGAACTGGACCGGCGTGTCGCATCTACAAAAGGCAAGCGCGGCGACACGTCGAAATGACGCTGAATTCTCTCGCGCGGCGGCTGGCCGATCTTGAGAAGGTCGTCCATCAGTTACGCAGCACTCCAGGTGAGAAGCACGTAGCAGGCGCAAGCCCACAGCGCGCATCCGGCGACGAACAGGCCGCCGCTCGCGGGCGTGTGCCTCTCCAACCTCAAATTCCACCACCCCCAAGCCAACAGGAGAAGCCCGCCAAGCCCTGGCATAAGACCCTTCAAGGGTGGAAAACTATGCTTGAGATTATCGGTATACCATTCGCTATCGCTTATGCGACGGTCACGTGCCTGCAATGGCGGGATCTGCAACGCAACTTCGCGACCGAACAGCGGGCGTGGTTGACGATTCAAAATGGAGACCTGAACATCAAGGGCAAAGTCGGCGAGCCGCTGGCTACTGATCTCATGGTGACGAATACCGGTCGAACACCAGCCGAACGCATCACGGGAAACATCATCCTCACTGTTCTTTCTCCGAACGAGACCATCGACACCAGTTATGGAGAAGGGCACATTCAGTCCCGCGCCACATCGGGCACCGTACTGCCGAATAACCCGCAGAAGTTTAGAGTCACTGGCGTCGTCAAGCCCGAGAACGGACCCACGGGCGGCCTTCTGATTAACGAGGAAATGGGGCAAAATCTCAACGCGGGCCTTCTGAGGATCGTGCTTTACGGTAGGCTCGACTACTACGACGTCAACGGCAAGCCGCACTGGATAACGTTCTGTAATCACATGTCGGGCAACGCCATGACGCGAGTTCCCGGCTGCGCCGAATACAACGCTATCGATCATAACCGCTGACCTCTTCGCGGCACCGCCCGGTACTCCCGCCCAAGAGACCCACCCCGCCAAAAACAAGGACGCCACGCAGATCCGCCAGCCGCTTAGGTACGTCATGTATGTTATTACCGCTATCCTAATAAACATGCAAGCAGACAAGGAGGCCGTCGAAGAGTTGGATGATCTACTCAATGGAGTTCACGTCGCGATGGACCAGCTTCATCACGGCAAGATTGACAAGTGAAACGGACAATGAGCATTGTGGATGCGAACCTAGTTCGCCTCATCCGCCTCTGTCGCGTCAGCGGCATACAATAGGCTTCGTGGCTGAATCCCGCATAGTCTCCAAGGACACGTTCGAGGCCGCGATCCACGTGCTTCTGAACTTCCCTCCTACGCCGATGAGCGATATACCCCGCAAGCGGCAGCCGAAAGCACAGCAGCCGACATGGGCGAAAACCCGGCGCGGGCAGAGGAAATGAGCGCACCGGCCGCGGCGCCTGGGACTGATCCCTTAACCCGAATTGCTAAAGACATCCGGACAATACGCAATTGGTTATCCTGTGGACGCTCGCTGGGGCCGTTCTACTTGGCCTGTCATTTCTAGCGTGGCTGATGACAATGGACGGCCGCGTTCCAGTCTCTAGACAAACGATAGAAGAAGAGCCTGCAACACAAAGCCCGGCAGAACTTGAAATGAAACGCCGCGAAATTGACGAAATGATCAAGCGGCGCGACGGAAAATAGCTCGTTAAATTCCGTAGACGGAGAAGCGCGGAGCTAGGTCCGGTGCGTGTCCACCCGGTTCCGCTCTGCTGCCGTTAACGCGGGCGAGAATACCGCAAGCCCATCCCGCACGTACAGTCGCAGATCGCCAAACCCGCCGCCCTTTCGAATTCCCCGCGCCATGAGCACAAATCGCTCAACGGTGAATCCGTCTGTCCAACTCTTCCAAATCTGATCACGCCAACTGCCAACCGTGTATTCGTGTCGAGCACCAACCGCGGTTCGCCTCATAGTGCGGTCGCAGATGGTGGCTGGAAAATCAACGGGGGCTCTCATCATGCCAAACCAATAGTGCTCCGACACTCCGACCGCGTCAAGCCGAAATCACCGGCTGTCCCCGTCGGGTGAATGCCCGACGCCAGAACGTGTAATCGCGTGCAAATGAACGGAAAGCCTTCCGAATGCGTTGACCGCGCAATTCCCATTGCATATAATGCAAACGCTTTCGGGAGGGGATGATGACTTCGAAGACACCATTTCTCGGAACGCTCCTCGCGCGTTCCGCCACCGCCCTGTTGTGCGCCGGCGCATGCTGGGGGCAAGCCACCAACTCAGCAGATGTGACCGGCAGCGTCACCGATCCGACGGGCGCAGTCGTGCCCGGTGTGACCGTCACGGTCAAAGATCTCGACAAGAACACGGAGCGCACGCTCCTTACGAACGGCTCCGGCGTTTATGACACGGGCCCCCTGGTGCCGGCCGACCGCTATCTGTTGACCTTCAAGAAAGAGGGTTTCGCGGTTCTGCAGCGCGGACCGATCACGCTGAACGCGGGCGTCACCGGTCTGAATACTCAATTGAGCGTGGCGCAGTCGACGCAGCAGGTCATGGTGCAGGAAGCGGCGTCGCCGTTGCTGGAAACCACCACGGCGGAAATTGCGAACACGGTGTCGCAGGAGACCCTGAAGGCGATGCCGCAGACCGGAGGAATCCCGGACTGGCAGGCCTTCCTGACGTTCCTGCCGGGCACGCGCGGCAACGGGACCAACAACAACAGCCCGGGCATGGGAGGCGTATCGGTGAACGGAAGTATGCCGTTTTCGAACGCGCTGCTCGACGGCGCATCGACCAGTTCGCCGATGAGCAACAACGTCATCAACACTCCGATCTTCGACTCGGTCGCCGAAGTGAAGATGAGCGATTCGCTGTTCTCGGCGCAGTCCGGCGCCGGCGGCATCCTGTACAACCAGATCAGCAAGGGCGGCACCAATCAGTTTCACGGCATGGGTTGGGACTATTTCAAGAACACGGCCCTAAACGCGACTCCGTTCGGCTTCAACGGCGTCGCGGGAGTGAAGAGCCCCATCCATTTCAACGATTTCGGCGGCAACTTCGGGGGCCCGGTGCTCAAGAACAAGATTTTCTTCTTCCTGGCAGCGGAGGACGTCGTCAGCCATGGTTCTCCGCCCGTAGCGTTCATTTCGGTTCCGACCTTGGCGATGCGGAGCGGCGACTTTAGTGGCATGGCTCCCATTTACGATCCGACCTCGCAGACCGTCGATGCGGCCAGCGGAGTCGTGACCCGGCAGGCGTTCGCCAACAACCGGATTCCGTCCGCGATGTTGGACCCGGTCGCCAAAGCCATTCAAGCGTACTACCCGGAGCCCAATTGGCCCGGCACCGTGGTGAACGGCGTCGCCACCAACAACTATCGCTACCAGCTGCCCTCGATTTCGCCGAAGATCAAGTACTTCGGGCGCTTCGACGCGGATATCACGAGCAACAACCGGCTCACCGGCTCTGCCGCATGGAACGACAGCCCGACGATCGGCGTCGGTCCTGTTTGCCCGCTCAACTGCACCAATTCGGATATTTTCAACACGAACAACCAACTGTCGGACTACTGGACGATCAGCGCGCACACGATCAATGAATTCCGGATCGGCTTCATGGGCGAGTACGATCTGATCACGCCGCAGACTCTCGCGGCGGGGTATCCGCAAAAGCTGGGGATGAATATCGCGAAAGCGGATGTCTTTCCGGCCATCAGCATTACCAATACCTATGGCCTCGGACCGGGCTCTCCCAGCCTCGCCAACTACAAGGAAAACACCTTCGATATCTCGGACCAGGTGACGCTGATTCGAGGGCGTCATCTTCTGCACTTCGGGGCCGGCGCGATCATTTTTCGCGCCGATTCGACCGCGTGGGGCGCCATCAACAGCGGGAATCTAAGCTTTACCGGCGTTTATACCGCGGGCAGCAATGTGGGGTCGCTAGCCTCGACGAGCGGCGTCGGGTATGCCGACTTTCTGCTCGGCTATGCCAAGTCCTGGTCGGCATCGGTCTCGCCGGAATACGGCGGAAGGCTGAAGAATCCCGCCGTCTTCGTTCAGGACGACTTCAAAGTCAGCCCGAAGCTGACGCTGAACCTCGGACTGCGCTGGGAGGGGAACACGGGGTGGTCGGACGTCAATGGCAATGAACGGTCGTTCGACCCCAACGTGATCAATCCGGCGACGAATACGCCGGGCGCGATGTGGTACGCCATTACGGCCGCGAACGGACGGAAGAGTCTGCAACAGCCCGTGTGGAACAACTTCATGCCGAGATTCGGCTTCGCGTATCTGCTCGGCGACAAGACTACGATCCGCGGCGGGTTCGGTATGTACTCTTACCCGTGGAACGTGGACACCTACGCCAGCGCCGGTCTGGGCAACGCATTCACCGCGAGCGGGAACCAGACGGATTCCACCAACAACGCGCAGCCGGTGGTGATCCTCGGCTCGGATGGAAACACAAACTACCAGGGAGCGAAGGGCTCGGCGATCAACACGCTCTACCGGCGCGCTCCTACGACGCCGGATGCGTACAACGGGCAGGCGGTCGGGTTCAACCAATACACCTCGCCGGTCCCGCTGCTGAAGTCGTGGAATTTTACGATTCAGCGGCAAGTTAGCAGAAACAACATCTTCGAGGTCGCCTATATCGGAAGCCACGGAAGCCATCTGGCCTTCACCAAGGACATCAATCAGGTTCCGGAAAACCGCCTCTCGCCGAACGACGCGGCGTTCCGTCCGTATCCGCTGTTCCAGAGTCTCAACGGTTATACGACGGAGGGTATCTCGAACTACCACGCATTTCAGACGCAGTTCACGCGGCGATTCAGCAGCGGCCTGATGTTCAACTTGAATTACACGTGGTCGCACATGCTGTCGAACCAGGACTCCTCGGGATGGGGCTCGCTGCAGGGCGCGACGCCGTACCAGCGGTCTTACGATCCGATGGCGAACTACGGTTCTTCGAATTTCGACGTGCGCCACATGATCAAGGGGCACTTCTCTTACGACCTGCCGTTCGGGATCGGCCGGACCTTCGCTCACATGAGCAGGCCGGTCGACGCCGTGATCGGCGGCTGGCGGTTGTTCGGGGACGTCATCGTGCAAACGGGCAGCCCGTTCACGCCGACGATGGCGACCAACAACAGCTACGCCCAATCGTCGAACATGGTGTGGTATCCGAATGTGGTCGGCGATCCCCGAGGAGTGCCGGGCGGGCAAAACATCGATTCGTGGTTCAACGTCGGCGCGTTTGCGGCCCCGACTCCCGGGACGTTCGGTAATATGGGGCGGAACGCGGTCTACGGGCCCGGGCTGAGCGCCGTGAATTCGTCGCTCACGAAGATATTCAGCTTCACGGAGCGGCTTAAACTGGAGTTCAGCGCCAACGCCAGCAATCTGTTGAATCACCCGTCATTCGCGCTGCCCGACAAGCAGATCGGACCGGGGCACAAAGGGCAGATCACCGGCACGAGCGTGGGAGCCCGCCAAATGGAACTGGTCGCCAAGTTCCGGTTCTGAAGGAGAGTTGATGTCCAATACGATTCGGATCGACCGCCGCCGGGCGTTGCTTCTCCCGGCGGCGGGAATCGGAGCCGCCATGGCTCTGCGCGCGGACGCGGCGGACGGGACCAAACCCGCTTCGCCGCAAACGTCCGGCAGCACTTCGACACCGCGGTCGGCGGTGGCGAAGACTCAATACGGGAAGGTGCGCGGCTACGTCCAGTCCGGCGTCCTGATGTTCAAAGGGATTCCCTACGGGCAGAACACCGGCGGCGAGAATCGGTGGCTTCCGGCGAAAGCTCCCAAACCGTGGAACGACGAGCGCGAGACGCTCGTGTACGGCGCCAACTGCCCGCAGCGGCTGCACGACTTCACGTCGATCGAGCAATCCTTCTTATATGACTGGACCGACGGCTACATGAGCGAAGACATGCTCAAGCTGAACGTCTGGACGCCTTCGCTGACCGGCAAGCGGCCGGTGCTGGTCTACTTTCACGGCGGGGGCTTCACGTTCGGGTCCGCCTACGAGTTGCCGTCACAGGACGGCGCGCAGTTGGCGCGGCATCACGACGCGGTGTCGGTCACGGTGAATCATCGGCTCAATCTGCTCGGATTTCTCGACGCGTCCGAGATCGGAGGTTCCGCCTACGAGGACTCGGTCAATGTCGGGATGACGGACCTGGTGGCATCGCTGAAGTGGATTCGCGAGAACATCGCGAATTTCGGCGGCGATCCGGATTCGGTCATGATCTATGGACAGTCGGGGGGCGGGTCGAAGGTGACTTGCCTGATGGGTATGCCGTCTGCGTCCGGCCTGTTCCATCGCGCCGGCGTGCAGTCGGGCGGCGGCGGGAATATCCCGGGCAAGGATCAGTCGAAGGAACTGGCCCGGCAGTTCATGAAAGAGCTCGGACTGCGTCCCAACGACCTGGCGTCGCTGCAGAAGATGGAGTGGGCGAAACTGAACGAGGCGGGCAACGCCGCGATCGCGAAGCTCAGCCCCGCGGGAGCGGGCGCGGCGGGTCCGGGCGGGCCGCCGACTACGACTCCGCGCGCCGGGTGGTCGCCGACGGTGGACGGGAAGATCGTCACGCTGCGGTCGTTCTACGATGTCGCGCCCGACGTTTCGAAGAATGTGCCGATGATGATCGGCAACGTCAGCGAAGAAGGCAATCGGATGTCGTCGCGTCCGACGGAGGCGGAGTGGCATGCCACGCTGGCACGGACCTGGGGAGACGCCAAAGCGACCGCGCTGGTCGCGGCGATGAAGAAGGCGCATCCGGAGAAGAGCATCCGGACGCTGTCGTACGGCGTGAACGGGCTCACGTCGCGGAACAACATGCAGCGTATGGTGAAACTGAAATACGACCAGAAGGGCGCGCCGGTGTACCAGTATTACTTCACGTGGCAATCGCCGATGTTGGAGGATGCGGGCGCGTGGCACACGGCCGAGCTGGCGTTCTGCTTCGACAATACGAAACGCTGCGAACAGGGAACGGGCAACACTCTCGAGGCGCAGGCGCTCGCGAAGAAGATGGCGACGGCGTGGGTGAACTTCGCCCGGTCGGGGAATCCCAGCCAGACGGGACTGACCTGGACGGCGAGCGATCCGACGCATTGCCAGACGATGGTGTTCGATAATCATTGCCGTATGGTGAACGATCCGGACGGCGAACTGCGGCGGATTTTGCTGGGTTAGTGGAAGAGCCGGGCTGAAGCCCGGCGCAGGATGAATCCTGCCCCACGTGGGGCAGACTTCAGTCTGCGCGGGACTTCAGTCCCGCCATTGGAGAGCGGCAATGAATCACAGCGTAGTTCGCAGGGCGCGCTTAACGACCGGATTCGCCCCTCAGGCCGCGGCGGCAAATCCGCAGTCGGCGGAGCATCCCATCTCCGAGATGCGCTGGTTTTCCGTGCGCGAGCCCGTCTCCGGAAATCGCTACACGATGCTGCGGGTGCGGACGCGGTCGGGTCTGACAGGCTGGGGCGAGTGCGCGGGCGCCGCGGAGCAGGAAGCCAAAGCTCTCGAACGGGAGTGGACGGGGAAATCGGCGATCCTCTATAGCGCCATCGACCATTCGTCGACTCTCGCGGGCGCGCTCGACATGGCGATGCTCGACATTCTCGGGAAGGCGCTACGCGCGCCGGTGTATCGGGTGCTGGGCGGTCCGACGCGACACAAGGTGCGAGCCTATGCCGCGTCGAATGTGCCGGCATTCAGCGCGGTCGCGATCGCAGCGCCGAAACCCGCGTCGCGGAATCAGGGCAAGGCTTACCAGAACCAGATCGAGGCTCTGGTGAAGCAACTCCCGGAGGATCGCGACTTCGTCCTTACCGCTCACGGATCGCTGACGCCCGGCGACGCGGCGTCGGTGGCGCGGGCGGTCGAGAGCTCGCATCCGCTCTGGCTCGACGAACCCTGTTCGGTCTCGGATGTCGAGGCTCTGCGCAAGATCTCGGGCGAGACCGTCACGCCGCTGGGGTTCGGACGCGGCATTAACGATCCGGCCGGCTTCATGGCGCTGCTGCGCGAAGGCTTGGTCGACGTCGTCCGCCCGGACATCGGACGGTGGGGAATCACGGGCGCGCGCCGCGTCGCGGTGATGGCCGAGTCCTATTACGTTGCCATCGCCCCGAACCACGACGGTGGACCGATCGCGACCGCGGCCGCGCTGCACCTCGCTGCCAGCGTCCCCAATTTCTTCATCCAGCATGTGCCGCTGCCGGCGGATCCGAAGGACCGCGAGATGCGCGCGGCGATCGTGGGCGGCGACGTCGAGACGCCGCGGGACGGGTTCCTGCAACTCCCGACCGCGCCGGGTCTCGGCATTCAGGTGAACGAAGCGGCACTGGAGAAATATCGTGCGGCGTAGATCTTTTCTGGGATTGGGCGCGACCGGTGTTGCGTTCGCGCAGCGCGCGGTCGTGGACTGCGGGTGTGGATTCGCGCCGCAACAACTCGGCCGTGGAGCGGCGCAGTCGACGCTGGCCGGCTTCGAGCGATTGCAGTCGGGCCTGAAGGTCACGGGGATGAAAGTCTTCGGCGTCTCCCTGACGCCCAACTCCGACCGTCCCTACGTGTTCTGCAAGCTCGAAACGAACCAGGGCATCGTGGGCTGGGGCGAGGGCACGCTCGAAGGCAAGGCCGGCGCCACGATGGCGTGCATCGAGGACTTCAAGGACTTCGTCGTGGGCGCGGACCCGATGCAGGTCGAGCACATCTGGCAATCGATGTACGTGCACAGCTTCTACCGCGCGGGACCGGTGATGGGCTCGGCGATCTCCGCGATCGACCAGGCGCTCTGGGATATCCGCGGCAAGGCGCTCGGCGTCCCGGTGTACAAACTCCTCGGCGGACCGCTCGATCCGCGCGGCGTGCGCGGCTATTATCACGCGGACGGCGTGCGTACGCCCGAAGCGTTGCGAAAGCTGCGGGAGACCGCGATCCAGCAGGGCGTCTCGTGCTTCAAGACCGGGATTCCGGGCTACTACGAATGGGTCGACACGCGCAAGAAAATCTCGGCGGCCGTGAAGGGCATGCAGATGTTGCGCGAGTCGCTCGGGCCCGACATCGACATCGCGGTCGACTTCCACGCGAAGACGAGCCCCACGGTCGCGTCGATTCTCGTGAAAGAGGTCGAGCCGCTGAATTTGTTGTTTATCGAAGAGCCGTGCCCGCCGGAGAACGTCGCGGCGATGGCGAAGATCGCGCGGCGGTCGACCACGCCGATCGCGACCGGCGAACGGCTGGTGGCGCACTACGGCTGCCGCGAACTGATCGAAATGGGCGTGATCGACATTCTCCAGACCGACATCAATCACGTCGGCGGGATCACGGGACTTTGGAAGGTGTCGCAGTTGGCCGCGGCGGCGGGAGTGTCGATGGCGCCGCACTCGTGCGAAGGCCCACTGGGTGGGCTCGCCACGCTGCACGTGAATTCGGCGATGCCGAATTTCGTGGTGCAGGAGGTCTGCGGCCAGATCCAGCCCGGCCCGACGGACAAAGTGTGGGAGGAGTGGCTCGGCTTCCCGGCGATGCGCATGGTCGACGGACGCTTCCCGTTGGCGCAAAAGCCGGGGCTGGGATTCGAACTCACGGAGGCGAGCCTCGCGAAATATCCATTCGGCGGGACCCGGCCGATGGCTCGTGTCTTCCACGAGGACGGCTCCGTCGCGGAGTGGTAGGGCGCGGCCGAAAATTCTGAAAATTCGCACGAATTCAGGCCGTTACTCCTGTAAAATGGCTCCCATTGTCCAGGAGGGCACTCATGTTCGCACGTTCAACCGTCTCCCTCGCGGCGATCGCAGTTGCGATCGGCTGCCTGGCTGCTCAAGCGCAAACCCCAAGCGTCACCGGGGTGGTCAATAATGCCAACAATATCGCCGGTCCCATCGCACCCGGCGAAAACGTTCGCATCAATGGCGCGAATCTGGGCGATGCGACACAGGCTTCCTGCCGCAACGCCGACACCAGCCTGATGACCAACTGCAACGGCATCACCGCGACGATCGGCGGCAAAGCGGTCGCGTTCTTCTCCGAATCGGCGACGTCGCTCTCCGCCCAGGCAGCCGTCGATACTCCCACCGGCGCGCAACCGGTGGTCGTCACCCGCACGGTCGGCGGCCAGGCCGTCTCTTCGCAGGCTTTCACCGTCACGGTGAATCCCACCGCGCCGCAGCTGTACTTCAGCGCCAATAACGGCGTGAACTTCGGACAATGCTTCAGTGCCCCCAATGTCCCGATCAACGGTTCCAATCCGGCCCTCCCGGGGACCAGCGTGACGTGTCAGGGAACGGGTTTCGGCGCCACCAATCCGCCGGTCCCGACCGGCGCGGTGACGCCGGCGCCGGGAGTCAGCTTCACGTCGCAGGTCAAAGTCACGGTTGCCGGTCAGAATGCCAACGTGACTTCCTCCGGTATGTCACAAGGCACGGTCGGCGGCCAGGCTCAGGTAACGTTTACGGTTCCGACCGGCATACCCATCGGCACGCAGCCGATCCAGGTGACCGCCGGCAGCAACAACGCGCCGGTCGTGAACCTGTTCATCAGCTCCAACGGCCCCACAGTTTCCACGGTCGTCAATTCCGCCAGCAACGCCATTCCGGGACTGCCGAACGGCGGTGTAGCCCCCGGTTCCATCATCGTGGCCTACGGGAAGGGGCTTGGCCCCGATCAACTGGTCACCGCGCCGGGATATCCCTGGCCTAGCACCCTCAGTGGGACCTCCGCCAAAATTACCGTCAACGGAACCACTACGGATCTGCTGTTTTATTATTCGTCCGCTACCCAGATCGCGGGCCTGCTGCCATCGCGCACGCCACCCGGCAACGGCACGATAACCGTGACGTACAACGGTGTCCCTGGACCGCCATCTCCCATCACCGTCGTGGCCAACAATTTCGGTGTATACACGGTCCCGCAAAATGGCAGCGGCCCCAGCATCGTGACCTTCGCCGATTACAGCATCGTCTCGCAGACCAAGGCCGCCAATCCCGGTGAAACGCTCATCATCTGGGGCACCGGCCTGGGCGCCGTGCAGGGCGACGAAGCCGCGGGTCCGCTCCCCGGTGACATGACGAGCCTGCCCGTGCAGGTCTTCATCGGCGGCGTCTCAGCGCAAGTGGTCTACCGCGGCCGCTCCGGCTGCTGCGTGGGCGAAGACCAGATCGCGGTCGTGGTTCCGAACGTGACGGGCTGTTTTGTGCCGGTCGCCGTGAAGATCAATAACCAGGTGAGCAACTTCTCGACTATCGGGGTGGCCCCCAGCGGCCGCGCCTGCAAGCCGGCGTTCAGCTTCGTGCCGGACGCGTTCACCACCCAGCCTACGCCGAAGCTCGTGTTCCTCGAGACGAAGCGCATCATCAACCCGCCGCCGCAATCGCCCACCGACCAGAAAAGCGCCGATATCGCGACCGTCTCGCCGGTGAAGCTCGGCGTCACCGGCGCCGAGCTCAACGTGGCGCTCGACCAGCCGCCGTTCGGCTCATGCTATGTGGTCCCGGGAAACGCCGGCGACAATTTTCAGCCTCCCATCTCCGGCATCCTCGATATGGGCCCGAGCCTCACCCTGAAGGGACCCGGCGGCACGCGCACGATCCCCAAGTCGGGATTCCAGTACAGCGCAACGTTGGGGGATACCAGCGCGGGAAACTTCCTCGATCCGGGCGCTTACACCTTCAGCGGACCCGGAGGCGCCGACGTGAGCCCCTTCAGCGCGTCGTTCACGATCCCCGCCTTCACCTGGACCAACAAACCCGCGAACAACGGCGTTCTGACCGTCAATCGGCAGCAGGCCCTGACGATCAATTGGACCGGCGGCGATCCGAACGGCTATGTCCAGATTCAGGGCAGCAGCGGAAACAACAGCGCGCAAGCGAATTTCACGTGCAGTTTCCCGACGGCTCCCGGAACCGCCACCATCCCGCCCAACGTGCTGCTCGCGATGCCGGGCGGCAACAGCCAGGGCCCGAACGGCGTAATCAGCGTCGCCATGCTGACCGGGGTGCAGACCTTTGTGGCCACGGGAGCGGATATAAGCGCCATTACCCACGAGCTGAACATCGCGGCGCCGGCGTCATTTCAGTAGGCGGGGAAGAATTTTAGCCGCAGATGAACGCGGATGAACGCCGATAACACCTTTTTCAATCGGCGTTCATCTGCGTTTATCTGCGGCTCATAACGCTTTTTGCCGTCGTGTCGCTTCGGCAACCGCTCCATACTGTCGCGGCTCTGTTTGTTAGTTGGGGGTGAAGCGAACTTCATCGGCGGCGAGGAATTCGCCTTCGCGCGGACCGGAGAATTGGACGTAGGCGATTCGGTCGCCCTTCACCGACAGGTTGAAGATCGGGACCGGATCGCCCGGGGCCTTGCGGGCCGGCGCGGCGTCGAGGCTGGCGCGGTCGACCACTTTGCCGCCGGCGTCGAAGGCTTCGAGCAGCGCAGGCACGCCGGTAGATCCAAAGAAGGAAATGGTAACCGAAGAGACCGGCGCCGGGAAGGTCGCGCGGACCGGAATCGACTCGGTCGCCATGGCGCTCGCGATGCCTTTGTGACCGTTCTGCAGATGGGTGAAGAACACCAGCAGGGCCTTCCCCTTCGTATGCTCGGGTTCGTGCGCGGGCGTGAACACGACGCCCCTCTCTTCCCATTTCGGGATGCGGTTGGCGTTGCCGTCGGCCAGCAGGGGGACTGCCTTTTCGAAGTCCACGACGACGGCGTCGGCGGCCCAGGCGAACGTCGCCGCGCTCAGGAGCAATAACGCGCGAATCATGCTTTCGTCATATCGAGGCCCGACATGGTGCCCGTGGAAGAGGCGAACTTGCCGGTCTCGATCCCCATGCGTTGGAGGATGGAGACGAACAGATTGGGCAGCGGATAGTTCTGGCTGCGATCGAAGGCGAGGTGTCCGACGTGGCGGAACCCGCCGCCCGCGAGGAGCGCGGGCATGTTCGTCGTGGAGTGGGCGTTGGCGTCGCCGAGGTTCGAACCGTAGAAGACGATGGAGCGATCGAGCAGCGTTTCGCCGGTCTCCTGGACATCTTTCAGCCCTTTGAAGAGGTCGGCGAGGAGCCGCATGTGCCAGGAGTCGATTACGCGGAGCTGCGACAGCTTGGCCTCCGACTTCCCGTGGTGCGAGAGGTTGTGATAGCCGTCGCTGATGGTGACGCCCTTGATCTCGACGACCGGGGTGGCGACGCTATCGATCATCAGAGTCACAGCGCGCGTGGAATCGGTCTCAAACGCGAGGCGCACGAGCTTGTACATGTTGGCGACCTTGGCCATGTACTGCGCAGGGCCGGCAGGGTCCTGCGGCTCCGGCTCTTTCACGACGGGTTTGGGTCTGCGCTCCCAGCCCTTCGATTCCTGCAAGCGATTTTCGAGCTCGCGGACGCTGGTGAAGTACTGGTCGAGACGCGCGCGGTCGGCGGCGCCGACGCTGCTCTCGAGCCCGCGGACCTGGTCGGCGACGGCGTCGAGAATGGATTTGCCGGTGTCGAGCTCCGCGATCTTGGTCTCGACTTCCTTGGGGCTGCCCTGAATGAACATCTGGCGGAAGACGCTGGCGGCGCTCTGTTCCGGTGGGATCGCGACGCCGTTGCCGGTCCACGAGAGCGACCGTCCGCCGGTATTGACCGAGAGCGTGAGGGAAGGGAAGCGTGTCTGATTGCCGAGGCGCTCCGCGATGTACTGGTCGAGCGAGATGGTGTTGCGGAACGAACTGCTGGCCGGGTGCGGCGCAGCGGTCAGAAAGCTGATATCGGAGGGGTGGCCTCCGTCGACGTTGGGGTGCGAGACGCCGGAGAAGACGGTGAAGTCCTTGCGGTAATCTTGCAGCAGCTTGAGGTAGTTCGAGGGCGTGTAGCCGGGGCCGGCGCCTTGCGGGAAAAACTCGTCGGGCAGGAGGCCGAGATTGTTGCAGATGGCGAACATGCGGCGCGGCGGCGCAGCGGCGGACTGCGCGCGGGCGGCGGGGGTCATCGCGTCGAGCATCGGCAGCGCCAGGCCGACGCCGAGGCCGCGCAGGATCGTGCGCCGGGAGATCGCATTCGTTTTCAACATGGTCGTTTTCCCTTTACTTATTCCGGAAGAGATCGCTCGCTACGATCCCGTGCACGATGTCGCGGACCCCGTATCCGGAGGCGCGGGTTTTGTCGAGAATCTCCTGCACCGTCTTGCGATCGGCGAAGCCGACGGGCGCGCCGGTGCCGTAGGTCGTGAGCTGTCCGACGAGGTTGCGGGCCACCGTTTGCTCGTCATTCTTGAGCAGGAGCTGTTTGAACTCGCGAATGTCTTTGAACGAGCGGCCATCGGTGAGGACTCCGGCGGAATCCACGGGCAGGCCGTAGTGGAACGTAAACGGCTGGCCCGAAAGTCCGATGCCGGGCTCGGCTTTCACGTTCTCGGCGAAGGCGCGATAGCGGTCGCGCCAGCCGCCCATGATGTCGAAACTCTCGAGGGCGAAGCCCGGAGGATCGATCGTGCGGTGGCAGGAATTGCAGGTGGCGTCGGCGCGATGCTTGTCGAGCTGCTGGCGGATGGTGACGGCGCCGCGGATGTCCGGCTCGATCGCGGGAATGCCGGTCGGCTGTACGATGTGGACGCCGAGGATGCGCTCGATGATCCAAACGCCGCGCAGCACCGGCGACGTCGTGGTGCCGTTGGCGGTCACCTTAAGGACGCTCGCCTGGGTCAGGATTCCGCCGCGGACGGAGTCCTTCGGCAGCGTCACCTTGCGCATCGTGGCGCCGACGACGCCGGGAATTCCGTAGTGCTTCGCCAGACGCTCGTTGAGGAACGTGAAGTCGGAATCGACGATATCGCGGGCGGGGAGATTGCGTTGGAACAGCTCCTCGACGAAGAGCCGGGTCTCGTCGACGGCGGCGAGCTTGAGCGGGTCGTCGAGCTCGTAGTCGTTGTAGAGGGTGGTGGAGGGGGAGCTGTCGTCGATCTTGCGCAGGTCGAGCCAATAATCCGTGAAGGCGTCGATGAAGCGGCGCGATTTGGGGTCGTTGAGGAGACGATCGGTCTGGGCTTTGAGGACTTGCGGATTGCCGAGCTGTCCTTTGGCGGCTAGCCCGCGGAGCTCATCGTCGGGCGGCGAGTTCCACAGGAACAGCGAGAGACGGGTGGCGAGCGCGTAGTCGTCGAGCTTGCCCTTTCCCTCCTGGATGTAGAGGAAGCCGGGCGAGCAGAGGATCGCGGTGTAGGCGGAGAGCAGCGATTTCGTGAAGCCGTGACCCAATTCGAACTGCTGATTGAACAGCTCGACGAAGCGTTTGGCGTCAGCCTCGACGACCGGCCGCCGGTACGCCTTCGCGAGGAAGCCGCGGATGAGGCGATCGGCGTCTTCCTTCGGATGCTCGGTGACGACCTCGACGGGGGTGTCCTGCGTGCGCGGGCCGAAGCGGCCGCGGCCTCCGCCTCCGAACGCGGGCGCCTCTCCAGGCGCGGGCGGCGGAGCGACGATCTGCAGAATGGCGCCTCCGGGCTGGCCCTTCTCGATGCGGCGCATGGGGAGGTCACCGAACATCAGTCGATAGCCCGACGCGGCGGTCGGGTCGGGAAACGGACCTTCGACTTCGAGCCACTGAAACGCGACGCCCGGCATTCCATCGGGTCCGGCGAGCGGGTTCACGTAGGCTTCCTCGCTGCCGTTGACGCGGGTCCGGAAGAGGCGCATCGGGTCGGTCTGGATCACCTCGTTCGAGCTAAGGAGGACCTCGACTTCCTGGACGGAGGGCTCGGGCGTGAAGTCGAACGCGGCCAGCGGTCGCGATTGGCCGGAGCTTTGCGCGTAGACGCCGATGGGTTCGTTGCGGCGTCCGGGCCAGACCTCGTCGGAATTGGGACGGTGATACGTCGCGGGATTCAGATAGGCGGCCTTTTCGGCGCCGAAGCCGTTGTAGTTCCAGTGGTCGACGCCGCCGCCGCTGACCCAGATGCTGTAGCCCTTGACCTTGATGCGATAGCGGCCGGCGGCGGGGACGCGGAAGCTGCTCCAACTGAAGCCGCCCGCATCGGAGAAGATGCTCGACACACGGCCGACGGCCTCGCGCTCTTTGGTTTCGGGCGCGGTGTTGGGACTGCGTCCGGCGCGAACGTCGGGCTGCGCGTGCGAATCGAGGACGGGGAAGCTGAGGCGGTCGGTCCGCGTGTTGCCTTCGCGCGGACGATAGTTCCGCATGGAAGGCTCCTGGCGCGCGTAGATGCGCGTCGTGGTGGTCGGGGGCTGCACGAGTTTCGCTGCCATAGCTTCGCGCAGCGCGTAGTCGACGGAGCTCATGTAGCGCGAGAGCTGCACGTGGGAAACGTCGAGCGCGGAGCCGACCTTGTTGTAGCGCCACGACTCGCCGTCCTGCGGCAGCTTCGATTTGATCTGGACCCACGGCGTGTTGAGGAGGTCGCGAATCGCGTTCTCGTATTCGTAGGCGTTGAGGCGGCGGAGTCCGGCGCGTCCACGCTCGGCGATGACGCCGCGTTCGTAGGTGGTGAGTGTGGAGCTCAGGCCGTTCAGGAACTGGGTCTGCGAGTCGGCGGGCGGACGCGGGATGCCGCGCGGGGGCATTTCACCTGCGGCGACGCGGTCGTGAATCTTGACCCAGGTGGCGAAGTTATCGGGGCTGGCGGGTTCGTAGGCGAGCTTGTTGAGGTCGAGCCGCGCGGCGGGCGCGGTGGAGTTGTGGCATGTGGCGCAGTTCTTCTGCAGGAAGGCGTCGGCGCCGGCGAACGGTGGGGTAGCTGCCACGGCGGTAGCGGAGAAAAGAGCGGCGGCGAGGAGGAGTCGGGTCGCCTGGGGTCTGCGCGAAAGCACCCAATGAGTATATATGAAAATCGGACCCCGGATCGCGGTATAGTGGCCTGTTAATGGCCGTGCAAGCGATTACACATACAACCACCCTCGCGATCGTGCTTACGCTCCTCGGAGGCGGTCCCGCGATGGCCCAACGGACTACAAGACCGAAGGGTCCGTGCGACATCTACGGCGCGGCCGGAAATGCGTGCGTGGCCGCGCACAGCACCACGCGGGCGCTTTCGTCGTCGTACAACGGACCGCTCTATCGAGTGCTGCGGCGGTCGGATGGGAAGACGTTGGATATCGGGATCGTCGCGGGTGGATATGCCGACGCCGGCGCACAGGACGCGTTCTGCGCCGGGACGCTGTGCGTCATTACGCGGCTCTACGACCAGTCGGGGAAGGGCAACCACCTCGACCAGGCTCCTCCGGGCCCGAACTTTCCCGGACCGGAGAAAGGCGCGTTCGACACGCAGCCGATCGCGGACATGGCGCCGATCACGATCGCCGGCCACAAGGCATACGGCGTGTTCATGATGCCGGGCATGGGGCTTCGCAATAACAACGCGGTCGACCTGGCGGTCGGCGATGAAGCGGAAGGCATCTACTACGTGGTCGACGGCACGCACTACGACAGCGGCTGCTGCTTCGACTATGGGAACGCGTCGACGAACGGTCGCGCGGTGGGCACGGGCACGATGGAGACGACGTACTTCGGCACGTCGACAGCGTGGGGGAGCGGCAACGGTCCCGGTCCTTGGATTATGTCGGACATGGAGGCGGGACTGTTCTCGGGATACAACGCGAAGCAGAATACCGGCGATCCGACGATCGACTCGTGGCGCTTCGTGACCGCGGTGGTCGATGGCGGCGGCGGGAACAAGTGGGACCTCCGCGGCGGCAACGCGCAGACCGGCGGGCTGACGACTTTCTACAGCGGTGTGCGGCCGGGGTCGCAGACCAACGCCGCGTATTACCCAATGCACAAGCAGGGCGCGATCCTGCTGGGGACGGGCGGGGACAACGGCAACGGTTCGTCGGGCACGTTCTATGAGGGCGTGATGACGGCCGGGTATCCGAGCGAAGCGACGACGGACGCGGTGCAGGCGAATATCGTGGCGGCGCGTTACGACGTCGAGCGGCTGGGACTGTCGCGCGTGACGACGTTCACGCCGGGATCGACGCAGGACATTACGGCGACGTTCACGAATACGACGGGGGCTGCGGTGGCGGGGTTGCGGCTGAGCGTCGTTGCGCCGGCGAGTTGGAGCGTAGGAGCGCCGAAGACGATCGGCGCGGTCGCGCCGGGGGCCAGTGTGAGCGCGACGTTCCAGGTGACTGCGCCGGCGGCGACAGGCTCCGGGTTTGTGATCGGCAAGGCCGAGTGGACGGGGGCGCGAGCGGAGACCACCGCGCAGAGAGTGCGGAATGTTCTGGCGGTCAAGATCAACGAAGTCGATGTGACCAACCCGTTCGTGGAGCTTTATAACGCGTCCGCTCGTGAGGTCGATCTCTCCGGGTGGAGTTTGGTCCACACTCCGAGCCAGTGGGCGTCCGTCAAGGTCGCGACGATTCCGGTGGGGACGAAGCTGAAGAGCGGCGGGTTCTATCTGCTCGGACTCGCGGGGTCGGGCCTCAGCGCGCCGGTGAGCGCGGGCGCGAGTGTCATTCACGTGAGGAGTGCTGCGGGGTTCGAGTCTGGCCAGAAGATCGACGTCGACGGCGAGACGCGCACGATCGTCGGCGCAGGGTCGGCGGCCACGGCGCTGACGACGTTGTTCCTACCAGTCTCTACGGGGAGGATCGCGATTCCCGCCGGGTCGACCAAGCTGCCGATCACGAACGCGAGCGGGTTCGCGGTCGGCGAGAAGATCGGTATCGACCTCGGCGGCAATTTCGAGGTGGCGACGGTCGCGTCGGTGGGCAAGGCGGGGACGCAGACGACACTCTCGGCGGCGGTGGCGGCGGGCGCGACCAGTATCAAAGTCGCGGCCGATGCCAATATCGCGGCGGGCGATACGTTGACGATCGGGACCGCGCGGCGGAGGGAATCGGTGAAGGTGGCGAGCGTCGGCGCCGCGGGCGTGAGTCTGGGCGCCCCGCTGAAGTTCGACCACGCGGCGACGATCGACGTCACGGACGTCGGGACGGGCATCGGGATTTCGCCGCCGACAAAGTTCGCGCACACGAGTGGCGATGCGGTGCAGGCGCTGGGCGGCGGCGTGAAGCTCGACAAGCCGCTGGCGAAGGCCCACGCGTATGGCGCGCCGGTGAGCAACTCCTCAGGAGGCTATCAGGGTCCCGCGCCCAATCAGTGGTTCGGCGCCGTTTTGTCGAGCAGAGCGGGGTCGATTGCGCTGATGGACGCGGGCGGGACGGTGGTCGACGCGATTGTCTACGGATCGCAGCAGAGCAACTCGAGCGCGAACGGAACGATCGCCAGTCCCGAGCTCGCGACGTTGGAAGGGGATCAGGGCAAGGGCGGCTGCATCGCGGTGTTGGTGGCCGGCACGGCCAGCCGGAGCCTCGGCCGCTTCCCGGACGGCGCCGATACGGACAGCAACTGCGCCGATTTCCTGACGCAGTCCGCGACGACTCTAGCGGTCGCTTCCACGGAGGGCGCGGCGAACGTCAAGGTCGCGAGCGTCGCGGGGTTCTCGGCTGGACAGTCGGTGCTGGTCGATACCGGAGCGAATCTCGAGACGGCCGTCATCGCGACGGTCGGCACGGCGGGAGCGACGACGGTGCGGGCCGCGACCGAAACGGGCGCCACGGTGATCCCGGTCGCGAACGGGTTCGGCTTCACGGCGGGTCAGACCATCACGGTCGATGGCGAAACGGCGGTCGTCGTTTCGAGTGGGGGCGGAAGGAGGGGCGCCGGAGCGACGATCACGGTCGCGTCACCGCTGCGTGGGGCGCACGCGGTCGGCGCGCAGGTGGCGGGCAGCGGCATCACGTTCGCCGGCGCTCTGAAGCGAGCGCATGCCGCGGGGGCTCAGATTGCCGCGCACGTCCCGACGCCGGGCAAGCCGAACGAATTCAAGAGACGGTAGGGTGGACCCGCTGGCTGTATCAGGGCACGACTTGAGTCGTGCCCTGATACAAGCCCACTCAACGCACGCCGAGGTAATCCACCCGGTAGCTGGGCGGTAAAGGCGTGACTTGATTCGCGGCCGCCCAGGCGTCCCATTTCTTGCTCAGGGACTCGACCAGCTTGGGCTGCTTTGCGCTCAGGTCCGTGATCTCGGTCCGGTCCTTCTCCATGTCGTAGAGCCGCCACGGTTCGCCCCGCAGCGCAGCCAACTTATAGCGGCCTTCGCGAACCGCGCGATGGCCCTCGTGCTCGAAGTAGAGCGTCCGGCCCGGCATCCGGTGGCCGCGCAGGGCGGGCACGAGGCTGGCGCCCGCCATCGTTAAGGTCCCGTGGTATCTGGCGCCGGACGCCTCCACGAAGGTCGGCATCAAGTCGATCAGATGCGCGGGAGTGCTGTCGATCGATCCCCGCCGTTGCATCCCGCCCGGCCAGTGCATGACGCAAGGGCTGCTGATGCCACCTTCGTTGGAATAATGCTTGTACATGCTCCACGGCGTGTTGGACGCGTTCGCCCAACCCGAGCCTGCGCTGTGGTACGTGCCCGCCGAGCCCATCTTCTCCAACTCCGCGCCGGTGTGCAGCACGTTGTTCGGGCTCGAACTCCCGTCGAAGCCATAAGGGTCCCACTCGGCGCACGCTCCGTTGTCGCTCAGGAAAACGATCAGCGTGTTGTCGAGTTGCCCTTTGGCGCGCAGATCGGCTATGACCCGGCCGATGTTCTGGTCCATCCGATCCACCATCGCCGCATAGATGGCCATACGCCTTGCCAGATCGGTCCGCCGGTCTGCCGGCAAAGTGTCCCAGGCGGGATTCTGACGCGGTTCGGTCGCGCCGAACGCCCAGTATTGGGACCGCGGCGAGAGTCTGGTGTCTCGGTCCACCACGCGCAGCCGCTTCATCCGCTCCAATCGCTCGGCGCGCAACACATCCCAGCCGCGCTCGTATCGGCCGGCGTATTTGGCGATGTCTTCCGGGCGCGCGTGCAACGGAAAATGCGGCGAGTTGTAGGCCAGGTACAGGAACCATGGCTGGTCCGGGGTCCGGCGAGCCTGACCGAGGAAGTCCAGAGCGTGATCGGTCAACGCGTCCGTGCCGTAGAAAGCCCCGCTCGCGTAGCTTCGAGTCTTTCTGCCCGCGGGTAATCGGAGGTAGCGCGCGGGATCCCAAAACGTCGCCGCGCTAATCAGCGTGCCGTAGAACTCCTCGAATCCACGCTGCGTCGGATCGTTGGTGCCCACATGCCACTTACCCGAGAGGAACGTCCGGTAACCAGCCGGCGCCAGGACCTCCGCGAGCGTGGCGCCTTCTTCCGACAGCCTGCCCCGGTACCCGGGTTGTCCCAGGTCCGCGACCATATGGCCGACTCCGACCTTGTGCGGATATTGGCCCGTGAGGATACTGGCGCGGGACGGACAGCAGCGCGCCATGGTGTACATCTGCGTGAAGCGCACGCCGTCCGACGCTAAGCGGTCGAGGTTGGGGGTGGCGATCTCTCCGCCAAAGCAGCCGAGGTCGCTGTAGCCCAGATCGTCGGCCACAATCAGCAGGATGTTCGGCCGGCCCTTTGCCTGCGCGGCAGCACCGGACACGGAAGCGGATAGAGCTAGAAATTGACGGCGGTTCATCCCCTTACCCCTGGTCAGTCTATAACGGCCGCGACGGCTTCCAGGAGAAGCCGGAGCCGTCCTTGCGATCGGGGGACGGGCCCGCGTGGTCAGCGGCGACCGGTCCGCCGGCCGGCGGTGCGACGAGGTAGCGGTGAGTCGCCAGCGAGAGGAGCATCGTGTCGCCGCGCTGCAGGTCGACCCACTGGAAGGTCTCGGCATCGCCCGGTTGGCCGGTCTTCAGCACCACCTCGCCGCCGACGGAAACGTATTTCCCGTCGGGCGCGCGCAGTGCAATGCGGCCGCGGCCGCGATCGACCACGCGAAACGCTGTGCCGTTGGAGGGGACGGCTTGCAGCTTGCCGTCCCGCGCCGCGAGCACGTTCCCGGTGGCGATGTCCGCGAAGACGATCGACTGTCCGACTGGAATCGGACGGGTCAAGCCGCGCGGACGCGGCTCGTTCACGACGAGGCCGTTGAAGTCGGCATACCCGCCCGGTTTGCCGCCGGTGTTGTAGTGGAAGAGCGCATAGCGCACGCCCTGAAATGTCTTGAGCTGGAACGGCAGTTTCAGCTCGTTGCCGATGGACTTGAACTTCGCGCCGTCCGTGCTGTAGCTCAGCTCGGCGACGTCCGTGTCGAAGTTACAGTGCGCGCGCAGCCAGACGCGCGGCGCGCCGATCGCCTCCTGCAATGTCGCGCCGGAGAGCTGATCGTAGAACGACACAACGTGCCCAGCGCCCTCGCGCTTCACCCCAACCCACGCGTACGGCAGATTCAGCAGAGCCAGTCCCGCGACGTCGCCCGCTTCGAGGCCGCGGGCGTCGAGCTCCGCCGTCGCGGTGGACTCGGGTCCGACGGCGCGCTGCGTCAGCGAATTCCGCGCCCACCAGAACTCGGCCGCAGGCAGCGAATGCAGGCGCAGATAGCCGGGCCGCTCGCGCAGCGACCACTTGGAATCGTCCGGCGCATGGTTCCACTGCCAGACCTTCCCGAGCGCCGGGCCAGCGAAATCGTCGCTGCGGTCGTAGGGCGACGTTACGGGCTCGACGTGTCCCGTGTTCGGCTTCACCCACGTCGACGGCGTGCGCTTGAGGTTGCCCGGCAGTCCGAAATACGGCCAGCCATCCACCCACGTGACCGGCGACAGCGACGTCAACCGGCCGACCGCGTTGTGGTCCTGCATCGAGAAGCCCCACCACTCGCCGCCGGGCGTGTCGACGATGCCGCCCTGGTGCAGCGTCAGACTGAGGCGCGGGTTCGCATCGGGCGGATTCAGCTCGAAGGGCGGCGTGCGGCGATTGCCCTTGATGCGGTACGACTGGCCGATGCCGAGGCTCTCGTCCTCGCTGATCGTGGTCACTTCCCACGGTCCTTCGAGCCGGTCGGCGCGCGCGCACTTCATCGGGACGTGCGCCCCGGGGACCGCGCTGACGATGTAGTACTTGCCGTGGATTTTGTAGATGTGCGAGCCCTCGCCCATGCCTTTCGCCGGCTCGATCAGGACGCGGTCGGTCTCGGGCTTGACCGCGGTCAGGTCCTGATTGAACTCGACAATGCGGATGGTGCGGGCGCCGTAGACGGCGTAGATCTTGCCATCGTCGTCGAAGAGAACCGAGATGTCGTGGAGCCCCTTCTCGAGACGGTTGTGCTTCCACGGGCCGCGCGGATCGGTGGCGCGGTAGACCTGCAGGCCGAAGCGGTTGACGTTGGCGAAGATGTAGTACGTCCCGTTGTGATACCGGAAACTCGGCGCCCAGATGCCCTGACCGTAAATCTCCTTGCCGTCTTCGAGGCGGAAGTCGGGACCGAGGTCGAGGCGATCGAGCGCATACCCGACGATGCGCCAGTTCACCAGGTCGCGCGAATGCAGGATCGGCAGACCCGGCATGGTGTGCATCGTGGTGCCGGTCAGGTAGTAGTCGGCGCCGACCCGGATCATGTCGGGGTCGGAGAACTCGTCGTAGAAGAGCGGGTTCGAGTAGGTCCCGTTGCCGTTGTCCGACGCCCAGGAACGGCTGGTCCGCTGCGCCACGGCGGGCGCGGCAAGCAGCAACAGGAGAGCCGCGAGACGCCGTCGCGAGCTCACTTGCACGAGGCGCTCGCGCACAGGTTCTTGCTGAAGAACGGCATCACGAAGTTCTGGAAGCGAACCGCGACGGCGCTGGTGTGGGTACCTTTGTAGATCTCGAAGGTGTTCGCGACGCCGTTGTTGTCCATGATTTCGTGGAGTTGCTGGGCGCCGGTGCGCAGACCGTCCTGGTCGCCGACGTCCATGGCGATCGCCTTGTACTGTTTCAGATTGCCGATGTACTGGTCGACGAAGGCGAGGGGCGCGTTGGCGGCCCATTTGGCGATCACGTCGGGGCGAGCGGTCCCGTTCTCGGACGGAAGGTCGAGGTACAGTGGCGGCTTCTTGGGATTCGGCGACCACGCGGCAGCGGAGGCGAGCTGCGCGCGCAGGCCGAATGACAGCTTGGCCGAGTCGGCGGGCGACTTCACGTCTTCGAGCGCCTTGTCGTTGGCGGGGTTCGACGGTCCGGCGGCGCGCGGCGCGAGGCAGCACGGGCTCATGATGTACAGGCTGCCGAATACGTCGGGATGCTTCATGCCGATGCGGCTCGCGCCGTAGCCGCCCATCGAATGGCCGACCAGTCCGCGGCTCGCGCGAGTGGGAAGCGTGCGGTAGTGGGCGTCGATGTAGGCGACCAGGTCGTGCGAAACAAAGCGCTCGAAATCGCCGGTCGTGACGGAACTGGAGTACATCGACCCGTTGTGCACGGTCTTGGAATCGGGCAGCACGACGATCATGTCCTGCGCGCCTTGGGCGAACGCGCCCTCGATGGTCTGCGGCACGTGGATTTCGCCGGACCACTGCTCCGCTCCGATCGAGTAGCCGTGCAAGGCGTAGACCACGGGGTACCGGCGGTTCCGCGCGGTCGCATAGCTCGCAGGCAGGAAGACGAGCACGTCGCGATCGGCGCTGTTCCCTTCGAGATTGCCTTCGAGCGCCGCGCCGTGCACCTTGATGCGCTCGACCTTGACCGGCTTCGCGCCCTCGATGACGGGGGGCACTTCGGTCTTCACCTGCGCGCAGATCGGGAGAACGAGCGCGAGAACGGCGAGAATCGATTTCATGCTGCCCAGATTACCGCACTGGCCCGTAAACCGAAAGCGCTTTCAGCGCTGCAAATAAGCACCGCTTGGGCGGTTTCGGTCTGCTGCGACAACCGCTCCATTACTGTCGCGGCTCTGTTTGAGTCTCAGCGCTGGCGCCGTTTCAGGATGGCGTCGATCTGCTCTTTCGCCACCGGGAGTTTGTCCGCGTTCTCGCGAAGCCAGGCGGTGAAATCCGCCTCGATCGGCGGGGTCCAGCCGGTGTCGATCTGGCCGGCCGTATATCTCCCTTCCTTCAGACGTTGATGGCCGAACAGATCGCGGAGGTGCGTGATCTCGGAGTACCCCACGATCGACTCGGCGAGCTGGGGCGGAATAAAGAGGACGCCGCCGTCGCGGCCGAGGACGACGTCGCCGGGCATCACCGTGGCCTTGCCGATCCGGATCGGGATGTTGATGCCGATCATGGTCGAGTTGAGCCGCGCGCCGGTCGAGAGCGCGCTGAAATGATGCGACGGGTCGTAATAGCGGACAAATGAAACGAAGTTCTCCAGTTCGTTGAGGCCGTTGATGTCGCGGACGGCGCCGTCGTAGACGATCCCGTTGTGGGTCTTCGCGTAGATCGCATTGCCGACGTTGTCGCCGATCGACGGGCCGTCCTGCTTGAGGCCGAAGTGGTCGCAGACGTAGACGTCGTCGGGCTGGAGCATGTCGACGGGCCAGGCGTTCTGTCCGCCGATCCGGCCGTCGGTCTTGCCCTGCGCTTCGATCACCTTGTGGACATCCGGCCGCCCAGGGAGCCACTGCGCCGTGAGGGCGCGGCCGACCAGCACCTTTCCCGGATGAATGCTGAACCAGCCATCCTCATAGACGTGGTTGAAGCCGGCGGTCCGCAACTGCGCCCACGCTTCTTCCAGCGTGACGGTCTTCATCCGCTTCAGGATGCTGTCGGGGACCTTGGGGCGGCCGTCGGCGAACCGCTCTCCCTTCCATTCGGGCGTGTACTGGATGAGGAGTTCCTTCGTCAGGACTCCGGGCTGCGCGAAGGCCGAGGCCGCGCACAGCGCCACAATAGCGACGGTGGTAATCCGCATCGTCAGCCCCTCCTCAAATTGTTGGGTGTCGGTTCGAACCACGGCGTGCCGGGCACCTGGGCTTTGCGCGCGGCGTCCTCGTTCATCTCGACGCCGAGGCCGGGACGGTCAGGCACGGGGATGTAGCCCTTCTGGATGATGTCGCCCTCCTTGACCCAATTGCGCCACAGTTCGAGGCTGTCGATCCAGTGCCACTCCTGAATCATGAAGTTGGGAATCGCGGCGCCGACGTGCGCCGTGGCCATCATGCCGATCGGCGACGTGACGGCGTGGGGCGCGACGGGCACGTAGTAGGTGTGCGCCATGTCGGCGATTTTGCGGGCTTCGAGCAGGCCGCCGCACTTCTGGAAGTCGGGCATGATGATGTCGGCGGCGCGCTTTTCGAGAATCTCGCGGAAGCCCCAGCGCAGATACACGTTTTCGCCGCAGCAGATGGGCGTGCTGGTGGAGGCGCGAATGTCGCGCATGGCGTCGATGTTTTCGGCGGGGACGGGCTCCTCGAGCCACATCAGCTTGAACGGCTCGACCTCCTTGGCGACGCGCTTGCCGGTGGTCGCATCGTAACGGCCGTGCATGTCGACGGCGAGGTCGACATTCTTCGGGTAATTCTCGCGCGTGAAGGCGATCTTGGCGAGCATGTGCTCGATCTCGCCGTTCGACGCGGTCCAGTTGACGCGATCGCGCCGGGCGGGGTCCATGGCGTCGTCGATATCGATCTTGGCGGCGGTGAAGCCGAGATCCACGATCTGGCGGCAGCGCTCCTTCGAGCGCTCGTCGCCGGGGGCCATTTCGCGGAGACCGGAATCGGCGTAGAGACGGACGCGGTCGCGAACCTTGCCGCCGAGCAACTGGTAGACGGGGACTCCGAGAGCCTTGCCGGCGAGGTCCCAGAGGGCGATTTCGATGGCGGTGAGCGCGGTGATGTACTGACCGCCCTGCGCGCCGGCAAAGACGCCGGAGGTGCGTATGCGCTCGAAGACCGCCTCGATATCGAGCGGATCGGCGCGCATCAATTGCGGCGCGAACGACCGGATCAAGGGAACGTTGCCGACGGCGGCGTCCGTGGATTCGCCATGTCCAACCAGTCCCTGATCGGTGTAGATCCGCACGTGGACCTGGTAGCCGTGGACGCGCACCTCGGCGGTTCGGATGTCGGTGATGCGGAGTTTGGGGCGCCGAGACTCCGGAACGGCCTGCTCGACGGCGGCGCGGAGTGAGGGTAGACCGGCGATTCCGGCGATCGAGAACAACCCGTTCTGAATGAGCCTGCGACGGCTTGTGCGCTCCATGAAGACCTCCTTACCTGGCCTCGCGTCCGGTGACGGGACGGGGGTCAGGCGCCCGGCGGAGGCCGTCGCCCGAAACAGACTTTCCTAGATCATACTCCGAAATAGGAGGGATGTACTCCGAAATCGACTTTCGGAGTGCATGCGATGCCGGCGATCCCGAGGTTTCCGGGCATACCGGATTGGAGCGTGAGGATGCCGCCGGTCTGCCACCCGCCGATCACGGCGCCGGCGACGCGGCTCGAGAGGGTCTTTCGCATGTTCCCCACTCTGCGTGATCGCCGGCCGCGGCCATCGCTAGGGGGACGGCTGCGGCCTGCGGATACACGTTCCCACCTCTGATGGGATCGATGCTACCGCCGACAGGTCGAGCGGGGTAGGTTTGGTACGGTGTCGTCGCGGAAATAGCTGTCAAATCTGTGGGTTGAGGGAACCCGGCCGGTCGGTGTTCTAACCGTTAGGCGCGCCGTTAAGGGCTTCGGAACGCCAGAAATGTAAGCGCTGTGATATCATCGCGCGAGGACAGGGGGCTGGTTGTGGGAGAGTTTGCGGGCATCGATGCGGCGCAGGAACAAGCGGTCCGGGCGGAGCTCAGTCTCGTCGCGGAGAGCCCGGCTTTCCGCACCAGTAAACGCTGCCGCGAGTTCCTCGAATACATCGTCCAGCACACCATCTCCGGACCGAGCGGCGCGCTCAAAGAGCGTTCGATCGGCGTCGACCTGTTCCAACTCCCGCGGGATTTCGATAGCGGCCAGCATACGATCGTCCGCGTCACCGCCAACGAAGTCCGCAAACGGCTGGCGCAGTATTACCTGGCAGAGAACGGCACGCGCCACGCGGTGCGGATCGAAATCCCGCCGGGGTCGTATAGTGCCGAGTTCCGGTGGGATGTACCGCCGGCCGAGCCCGCGCCGGCCACCCCGCTGCCGCCGGTCGAGAGCGTCGAGCCGGAAGCGGTGGTTTCCCCACCGCCGGGATGGAAACGGCATCGGACGCTCGCCGCCGTTGCGGCCCTTCTCCTGATCGCCGGGGCGCTCGGCCTCTGGCGGTGGCAGACTGCAAAACCCGAGGCGGTCGACGCGAAGGGCGCCGTGCGGAGTGGCGTAGCGCTCGTGCCGTCCGGTCCCGAGACTCGGTTCATCGTCGGGTCGACGAATTCGTACGTCGATCGCAGCGGCCGGAGCTGGGGTCCCGATCGATTTTTTTCCGGCGGCAGCGTCCAGGTCCATCCGGCGGAGCGGATCATGCGGACTCTGGATCCGGACATTTACCGCCGGCTGCGCAGCGGCGATTTCCGCTACGACATTCCACTCGAGCGCGGCACCTACGAGTTGCACCTGCACTTCGCCGAGACCGGGCTTTCGGACTTCATCAGCGCGGAGTCGAGCGGGGAGGGCCAGCGGGTATTCTCGGTCCTCGCCAACGGCAAGCCCCTGCTGGAATTCTTCGACGCGGTGTCGGACGCCGCCGGCGCGAACACCGCGGACGAACGCGTGTTCCGGGACATCTCGCCGGCGGACGATGGGGCGCTGCACCTGGCGTTCTCGCCGCTGCGCGGCAACGCCATGGTGAGCGCGATCGAACTGCTGCCGTCAGCGCCCGGAAAGGCGCGGCCGGTGCGCCTGCGCGCGGGTTGGACATCGTCCTGGCAGGACCCGGCGGGGCAGCCGTGGCAGGCCGATTCGTATTTCCTCGGCGGCAACGCGCTGGCGCGCACCACGAACCCGGCGCAGGCGGCGAACTCGATCACGCCCGATATCGCCCTGTATGCGAGCGAACGGTGGGGACACTTCACTTACGCGATCCCAGTCGCGGACGGGCGCTATCGCGTGAACCTGAAGTTCTGCGAGGGCCACTACGGGCAGCGCAACACTGGCGTCGGCGGTTTGGGCAGCCGCCTGTTCGACGTGTACTGCAACGGGGTCGCCCTGATGCGGAATTTCGACATCTTCAAAGAGGCCGGCGGCGAGGGCAGGCCGCTGACGAAGTCGTTTCCGAATATACGTCCGAATGCACAGGGGAAGATCGTGTTGAGTTTCGTTCCCGTGAAGGGGATGGCCTGCGTCAACGGCATCGAGGTCCTGGAAGAGACGAAGTAGGGTCCGTTTCCGGCGGCTAAAGCCCGAATCGCGCGGCTTTTTTTTCGGCACGGCTCAAAGCCGTGCCCTGATACAACAGCAGCTTCGTGCAGGGCATAGCTCGAAGCCGTGCCCTGATACAACACCAGCCTCGTATCAGGGTGTGGTTCGAAGCCGTGCCCTGATACAACACCAGTCTCGCGTCAGGGCATAGCTCGAAGCCGTGCCCTGATACAACACCAGCCTCGTATCAGGGCATGGCTTCAGCCATGCCGCATCGACATCCGGCCCGCAGTGGCTTTAGCCACCGTACCTGTTGACAACCATCGGAGCATCTGGTCCGATGGTGTCTTCCCCATGCGAAAAATCAGAGGACTCCGTTGGTGGATGATCGGGCTCATCATGCTGGGGTCGATCGTCAACTACCTCACGCGGAGCACGCTTGCGGTCGCGGCGTCGACCATCCAGGACCAGCTCCACATCAATAACGAACAGTACTCGTGGATCGTCGGAGCGTTCCAGGGCGCGATCATGGCGCAGCCGATCTGCGGGTACGTGCTCGACGTGCTCGGTCTCAAGATGGGTTTCGCGATCTTCGCGATCGCGTGGTCGCTGATCAACATGTCGCACTCGCTGGCGAACGGGTGGCAGTCGCTGGCCTGGCTGCGCGGCGCGCTCGGCTTCGCGGAAGGCTCCGCCAACCCGGCGGGGATGAAAGCGACGGCCGACTGGTTCCCCGCCAAGGAACGCGGGCTCGCGGGCGGCGTGTACAACATCGGCGCGTCGGTCGGGTCCATGCTGGCGCCGCCGCTGGTGGCGTGGGCGATCCTGGCGTATAGCTGGCGCTCGGCGTTCGTCATCACGGGCAGCCTCGGACTGATCTGGGTCACCCTGTGGCTGCTACTGTACCAGTCGCCCGACCGGCACCCGTCGCTGACCGACGAGGAGCGCCAGTACATCGCGGCGGGGCAGGAGAAGCACCTTCAGGGCGACGGCACGCGGCCCTCGGTGCGGAGCATCCTGGCGCGGCGTAACTTCTGGGGCATCGCGCTGCCGCGGTTTCTAGCCGACCCGACCTGGGGGACGCTGAGCTTCTGGCTGCCGCTCTATCTGACGCGCGAGCGGCACATGGACCTGAAGCATATCGCGATGTTCGCGTGGATGCCGTTCCTGGCCGCCGACTTCGGCTGCATCTTCGGTGGGCTGGTCGCGATGCAGGCGCAGAAGCGGTTTAAGCTCTCGGTGATCAACTCGCGGCGGTGCGCGTTCACGCTCGGAGCGTTCCTGATGGTCGGGATGGCGTTCGTCGGCGTGGTCGAGAGCCCGTACGCGGCAATCGCGCTCTTGAGCCTCGGCGGTTTCGCGCACCAGACCCTCTCGGTAACGGTGATCACGATGTCGTCCGACCTGTTCAAGCGCAACGAGGTCGCGACGGCGGCGGGAATGGCTGGGACGTTCGGCAACGCGGGCCTGCTGATCTTCTCGCTGCTGATCGGCGGGCTGGTGGCGAAGGTCGGGTACGCGCCGTTCTTCGTCTGTCTCGGACTGCTCGACCTCGGCGGCGCGATCGTCCTGTGGACCGTCGTGCGCGATCCTGCGCGGGAAGGAGCGCAAGCATGACGATCCGAAATCCCATTCTGCCGGGCTTCAATCCCGACCCGTCGATCGTGCGCGTCGGCGGCGATTATTACATCGCGACATCCACGTTCGAGTGGTTCCCCGGTGTGCAAATCCACCACTCGCGCGATCTCGTCCACTGGCGCCTCATCGGCAGGCCGCTCGACCGCGCGAGTCAACTGAACATGCTCGGCGACCCCGATTCGTGCGGCATCTGGGCGCCGTGCCTCACCTACGCCGACGGGCTCTTCTGGCTGATCTACACCGACGTGAAGCGTTACGGACGGACGACGCAGGGCGGGGCAGCGGGAGCGTCGCTGCGCGACACTCACAACTATCTCGTGACCAGTCCGTCGATCGACGGACCGTGGTCGGACCCCGTGTATCTGAACAGCAGCGGCTTCGATCCCTCGCTGTTCCACGACGACGACGGGCGCAAGTACATCGTGAACATGCAGTGGGACCACCGGCCCGGACAGAATCGGTTCTCGGGGATCGTGCTGCAGGAGTACTCGGCAAAGGAGCGGAAGCTGGTCGGGCCGACGTCGTTGATCTTCAAAGGCACCCCGATCGGGTTCACCGAGGGGCCGCACCTGTACCGGCGCGGCGGCTATTACTACCTGCTGACCGCGGAAGGCGGGACGGGATGGGGTCATGCGGTGACGATGGCGCGGTCGAGCGAACTGCTCGGGCCGTACGATCTACATCCGGACGTGTACATCGTGACGGCGCGACATCGGCCTGACGCCGAGTTGCAGCGCGCGGGGCACGCGGACCTGGTCGAGACGGAGGACGGGCAAACGTACCTCGTGCATCTCTGCGGGCGGCCGATCCCGAATCGCGGACGCTGCACGCTGGGACGCGAAACGGCGATCCAGCGGATGGTGTGGGGCGAGGATGGCTGGCTGCGGACACCCGACGGCGATGGCGTGCCGTGCGTCGCGGTCGAGTCGCCGGGGCTGCCGGAGCATGCGTTTCCGCCTCGGCCGGAGCGCGAGGAGTTCGACGGTCCCGCGCTGCCGATCGATTTCCAATGGCTGCGGTCGCCGTATCCGGAGGAGCTGTTCAGCCTGACGGAGCGGCCCGGATGGCTGCGGCTATTCGGCCGCGAGTCGATCGGGTCGACGTTCCGGCAGTCGCTGGTCGCGCGCCGGCAGCAGGCGCATTGCTATAGCGCGTCGACGCTGATGGAGTTCGACCCCGAGCGCTTCCAGCGGATGGCGGGTCTGGTCTGCTATTACAACTCCGCCAAGTTCCACTACCTCTACGTGTCGCACGACGACGCGATCGGGCGGCACGTTCGCGCGATGTCCTGCCTGCCCGACCAGGTGCTGTCCGACGTGTTCAGCGCGCCGATCCCGATTGGGGCGGGCGCGGTCGAGCTGCGGGTCGAGGTGGATTACGAGCGGCTGTACTTCGCGTATCGGGTCGGCGGCGGCGAGTGGTCGCGGATGCCGGGACCGCTCGACGCGAGCATCCTGTCGGACGAAGCCGCGGCGCCGGGGACGCCGAACTTCACCGGCGCGTTCGTCGGCGTGTGCTGCCAGGACACGGCTGGGACGGCGTGCCCGGCCGATTTCGATTGGTTCGAATACCGCGAGCGGCCTTACTTGCCCGATCCGTTCGACAACGTGATCGTGTAGCCCTTCAGCGGCTTATCGTTCTCGTCGAGGAAGCGGGCGCAGAAGTCGGTGGCGCCGCCGGCGTTGACGATCGCGGCGCGGATGATATTCGCGCCCTTCTTGAGCGTGAGGCGCTTGGAGACGCCGTCGTCGATGACGGTCTGGCGATCGCCGTAGATGCCGATGACCTCCTCGCCGTTGACCCACCACACGGAGGCGGCGTTCGACCCGATCGCGAGTCGCACGTTATGCATCTCCTGCGGCATGTTCACGATGGTCACGACCCAGAAAAGCACGTCGGAGGTCGGCTTCCCGTAGTTCTTGGCGAAGTGGTAGAGGTTCACGTTGTACAGCTTCGTGTCCTCCGCGTGCCACGTCAGCTCCTTGTCGCCGACCGTCACCTTGTCCCCGTTCTTCGGGATCACGGTGAACTGGTTCGGGAAGTACTCCTTCTTCACCGCGGTCTGCACGATGGCGTCGGTGAGGCCGTTAGCCGGAATCGGCTCGAGGATCATCCAGCGCGGGATGAAGCCCTCGGCGTCGGGAGTCTTCGAGGGCGTCGCGGGCGCGGCGAGCGTCGTCGCCGGGACCTGCGCCGGGATCGGCGGCAAATTGGACGCCGGGGGCTGCGCGTAGGCAGCGGTCAGGGCGCAAAAGAGAACTGCCGGAGTTGTCAGTTTCATGCGAGTCCTCATTACGGCGTCTTGATGTTCCAGCGCTGGCGATCGCTCTTCGCGTCGAACTTGGAGAGCGTCACGGAACTGCTGCCGACCGCGGAGAGCGCGAGCGGTTCTTTTGCACTGCCTGCCGATTTCGGCACGATGCGCCAGGTCCCGTCGGGGAGCTGCTCGATGCGCCAAAGCTGTTCGGGCGCGCCGGTGAAGGCGGGGAGCACGATGAGCTCGGCGTCCGAAGTCGCGGCGAGCGTCCGGTCCGTTCCGGCGACCGTGATCTTGAAGTACGGAGCGCCGGGATAGCCGCCGCCGTTCGGCGCCGGCGCGATCGTCCACTTCTGCTGGGCCTGGAGGAGGTACACGCCCATGCGGACGGGGACCTTGTCCTTCGGCCAGTTCGCGGAAACCTGGGCGACGTCCTGCGGCGGGATCGGAGCGCCCGTGCCGCCGAAGATGCCGCCGCCGCCCGGAGGACCGCCTGCGGGAGGGCCACCAGCCGGAGGACCGCCGACCGCCGGAGGTGTCGGGCCGCGACCGCCGCCCGCGCCCGGACCACCCGGTCCGCGTCCCCCGCCGCCGCGTCCACGGCGTCCGCCGACGGGCATGCCTTCGACCGCCAATTCCATCGCCGTCCCAGTGCGGGCGGACTCGAACTCGTACGTCCCTTCCTTCATGTTCTCGCCCGCGATCGGCCAGCCGTCTTTCCAGAGCAGCGGTCGGATGTCGAGGACGCTCGCGCCGCCGCGGTCGAGATCGGCCTCCCAGTGCAGCGAGAATTTCTGGACGCCGTCGCCGAGGTCGAGCAGGCCGAAATGTCCTGGACCCACGTACCGGCCGGTCGAGCTGATGAGCAGCTTGCCGCCGCCCTCGATCATGTCGACGCCATCGTGGTCGAGGTACGGGCCGGTGACTTTCTTCGAGCGTCCGAGACGAATCTGATAGCCACTATCCGCGCCGCGGCAGCAACTGCCGTGCGTCGCGAGCAGGTAATACCAGCCGTCGTGATACATGAGGTCGCCGGCTTCACAGTTGATCGCGAGATTGCGCGGCGTATCGTTCGGGACCTTGCGCTTGCCGGTCTTGGGGTCGAGCTCGACCAGGCGGATGTAGCCGAAGTACGAACCGTAGACAAGCCACATGCGGCCGTCGTTCGGGTCGAGCATGACGCCGGGATCGATGGCGTTCGCGTCCTCCACGCCATTAGAAGAGGCGACGACCCCGCCCTCTTCCCACTTGTAGTCGGGGGACTCGGGGTCGAGCGACTTGGTCGAAATCATGTTGACCTCGGCGCGCGGCTGCCCGCCCACGTTGGCGGCGACGTAGACGTAGTAGCGGTCGCCGATGTGGATGACGTCGGGGGCGAGGCCTCGGCGTGGGAGCGTCGTGCCGCGCTTCCAGGTCCAGCCGTCGTCGGAGACGAGCGCGTTGCCGCCGGTCCCGTAGGTGTAGAACTTGCCGTTGCAGACCGCGATGGTCGACGGGTCGTGGATGTTGACCGTCCCGTCGAGCGCGACCGAGATCGTGGCCAACGCGAACAGGGCAGGGACAGCGGCGATCTTCAATAAGGTGGCGTTCATTGTGCGAGGCCTTTGGGGTTGAATTCGCCGCCCTTCACGAGGACGTCGAGGAGTTCCTTGGTGCGGCCGGGGCAGGCGCGGCCCTTCTGCGGCGTGAGGTTGTCGTGCTCCGATTCGATCATCGGCAGCGGCTCGACCGGTCCGCGGAGCTGATTCAGCGCGGTCCAAACGCCGGCCGGCGGCGAGATGGTGTCGATGAAGCCCATGCCCGCCATCACCGGCGCTTTGATTCGCGACGCGAAATTCACGGTGTCGAAATAGAGCGCGGTCTTCATCACGTCGGGATTGGTCGACGGCCAATTGGGATAGCCGGCCTTGCGGCCGTGCAGGTCGCCGTTGGCGTCCGCGCCGGCGGGCACGCAGACCAGCACCGCGCTGATCTTCTCGGGACGCAGGCCGGCGAGCGCGAGGCTCTGCTGGCCGCCCATGCTGCCGCCGGTGAGGACGATCGTCTTGCCGTCCCAATCGTCGCGAGTCAGCAGGTAGTCGAGGACGCGCGAGTCGCGCAGGTACATATTGAGGAAGTACGACTTCTCGCGATCGGTGTTGCCGACCGCTTGGTAGGCTCGTGGGACGTCGCCCGCCGGTTCAGTGGGGAGCTTGTCGTGCGAATCGACGTTCAGCATCAGCCAGCCCTCGGAGGCGCGCTGCGCGGAGGCGCGCGGATTGAGGGCGTACACGCCGGCATACTGGAGTTGGATCACCGCTGGGAACTTGCCTTCCCGCGCGGGCTTGGCCACGAAGCCATGCGCCTTCGAGCCGAGCGCGTCGAGAACGAACATGTTCACCTCGACGCCCGGAACATCGGTCTGAACCGGCGTGAGCTCGGCATGCACCGGGATCTTGGCCTGAGCGGCGAGCTTGCCGTCCCAGAAGGAGTCGAAGTCGTCGGGGCGGGGAGTCGAGAGGCCGATCTTCGTGGGGGCTACAGCGGCTCCGAGTGCGTATAGCCCGTTATTCCGGCCAGTGTTGCCACCGGTGAAGCCGCCGGCCGGCGGGTCGCCCGCGCCTTCGACGGCGACGTAGATCATGCCGGGTGTATCGACTTTGATCTCGATGCGGTCCTGACTCGTCGAGAGGTCGAGCTTGCCTTCCTTGAGCACCACCGCATTGTTGCGGCGGATGGTCCACTTGAAGGGGAAGGTGGGGTCGACCGGTCCCGTCGCGACGCGCCAGCCCACAGTCTCGCCGACTTCGTAGATGCCGGAAGCGTGGTAAGGCTCAAAGGTGAGCTGCTGGACGATCGGAGCTCGCTGGGCAAAGGCGAGGACCTCGCCGGCAAGGAGGAGGAATGCCAGCCGTACACGGGTTCGAGTCATATTCAACAGTATCGGGTACGATACCACCGATTTGACGGCGCCGGAACGTTCGATACCGTTGTTTTGGCGCAAGCGCCATCGAATGTGGAGCATCGGCTCCGAGGTTAACGGTTAGGAGCAGCGTTAGCGGCTCCTGGAGTTTGGACATTTCCCTCAGGTCTGGGGGTTCGGTGGGGCAGGCGCTTTCGCCTGCCAGCCTGCGCTGGACCAAGGCCACCGTTCCGCCGAGGGCACCAGTCCTGCCGAAACTGGATTCTCTTCGATGTATGCGATCGTGCGGCTAATCTGGTCCGATCTGCGCAGATAGTGGTCGTACGACTCATCTTGCCAAAACGGTTGCCCGGTTCTGTCCAGAATGCGATTGGCTGCTCTGGCGGAGGAGCCCTTGACCCAGCGCATGATTTTGCAAACAGGCACGAGAGGAAGAATCAGGAGGTGGACATGGTTGGGCATCACTACCCAAGCAATCAGTTCGTAAAAATGTCGCTCGCAGTCGCCGATGATCAGTGTTTCGGCAATGAGCTCGGCAATCCTCGGCTGCTGCAACCAGCGGAAGCCCTGCGCGCTGTGATGAAGGAGACGATCATGGATAAGGAATGCATGACCAGGCGTCAGGCGTTCGGACGTCTCCGGCTTCGCCGGCAGCGAACGCCAGAGGCGCCACGTGAGGAACAGGTAAGCGCCATCTGGACGGAAATGCGGTAGTCTCCGTCGGTATTCCGGAATTTGGCATGCCGGCAGGCGAAAGCGCCGGCCCCACCGAATACAGTGGGTGTCCAAACTCCAGGAGCAGCGTTAGCGGCTCAATTTCCGCCGCGCCGTCCGCCCATCGCGCCCGCGTCGATGCTGTCGACCCGGCGGTTGGCATCCTTCGAAACGCCGATGATCAGGAATTCGAGCGGCTCGGTGCCGTTGTTCTCGACCGAGTGCATTTCGCTCAACTGGATCGGGATCGCATCGCCTTCGCGGACTGGCGCGACCTCGGCCGCGGCGCCGCGTCCGCCGGCGCCCGATAGCTTCAGTTCGCCCGAGCCTTTCATCACGTAATAGACCTCGGCGACCTCGCGATGCATGTGCGCGCCGGTGGAGGCGCCGGGCGGCAGCACCAGGTGGTCGACATACGCCCAGGAGGTGTGGAATACGGTGGGGTCGAGGGTGCGCCGATATTGCGCGGTCCCGGTTCCGCCGTTCATCGCGTTGACCGGACGGAGCAGCGCGCGATCGAGACGCATCGTCATGAACGTCGGGATCGGATCGACCGGGACGTCGACGCGCGGGTCGCCCAGGTTGAAGGCGTCATAGGTGTCGCGCACGGCCGTCACGTTGATGTTCATCCACTGCACCGGCTTGTCAGTGGGGTTGTAGATGGCGTGCGAATGTCCCATGCGGCAGGGCGCGCCGGCGGGGCCTTTCAAGAGCGACGTGCGGCCGTCGATGGTGAACTGCGCCTCGCCATCGAGGATCACGAACATCTCCTCGCACTGGTTGTGAAAGTGCGCGCCGATCCCGCTCTTGGGCTCGATGACGCCGCGGTGGAGGAACTGGAGGTTCGTCTCGAGGCTATGGGAGTCGAGCAGCGCGGTGAAGTCTAGCGCGCCCGCGCCGCCATGCACCGACGGGCTCTTGCGGAACCGCGCGGGGTCGGTGTGGACGATGCGAGAGGCCAAAGGCTCGCGCCCCGCCAGCGGCACGATCAGGGCGAGCGTCAAAACGAAGAACGTGAGTTTCATGGTTCCTCCAGTCGCGAACTATACGGAGTCGAAGAGCAGGACCGGGTACGTGGCCTTATTGGCCAGCGTGTTCTCCACCGTGGGCCACACCTTCTGGTGGATGTCCGAGTGGATCCACTTCTGCCGCGCCTCCTCGCTCACGTAGGTGAGCTGAAAGCGGTAGTTGATGCCGGCGGGCGCGACGCCCTGGATCGTCGACCGGAACTTCAGCATCTTGAGGTCGACGTAGCCCGGGAATTTCTCGGCGGCCGGTTTGAAGATGGTGCGGAAGTTGTGCAGCATCTCCTGTTCCTTGGCGGGGTCGACTGCCAGGTCGCAGTAGAGCACGATCGGGTTCTTGGGCTTTTGCGCCGAAGCGGTCCGCAGTCCGGCCAGGGCCGTCAACATCGCCGAAAGATAAGTGCGTCTCTTCATGAATCGCTCCTTTATTGGTAGGTCTGGTACAGCGGCTTTTCGCCCGCGACCGCCAGCTTGATGCGATAGACGCTGGTGATCGCCGTGATGTAGAGAGTCTTTCCGTCGTCGCCCCAATTGCAGTTGGCGGGCACTTCGGGAGTCTTGAGCGTGCCGAGGTGCTTGCCGTCGGGGGAGAAGATCCAGATGCCCGCGGGCCCGCTGCTCCAGATGTTGCCGCGCGAATCGACCTTGAACCCGTCGGGCAGCCCGGCCTCCTTCTCGGCGGTGACGTCGGCGAAGAGCTTGCCGTTCGAGATGCTGCCATCGGCCGCGACGTCGTAACGCATCCAGATGCGCTTCTTCTCATCCGAGTTGGCGACGTAGAGCGTCTTCTCGTCGGGGGAGAGCGCGATGCCGTTGGGACGGCCGAGGTCTTTGATCTCCGCTGTCAGTTTGCCTTGCGCGTAGCGGAACACGCCGTTGAACTTGAGCTCCTTCGCGGGATCGTCGTCCTGCTTCGGGAGCCCGTACGGAGGGTCGGTGAAGTAGAGCGTGCCATCGGAGCGGTAGACGAGGTCGTTGGGGCTGTTGAAGCGCTTGCCCTCGAATTTGTCGAGGTACGAGGTGGTCGTCAGGTCCTTCGCGACGCGGACGATGCGGCGATTCGTGTGCTGGCAGAGCAGGACGAAGCCGTCCTTATCGGCGATCATGCCGTTAGGTCCGATGAACGATCCGGGAGCCGCGCTGCTCTCGCCGCCGGCATTTGGGATGAGAACCGTCGCCTGTCCCGCGGGCGTTATCGATCGCACCACATTGCCCACGACGTCGCTGAACCAGAGCACGCCGTCGGGACGCCATAGCGGGCCCTCGGTGAACTGAAAGCCGCTCGCGACTTTCTCGATGACGGCGTCCTTCGGCACGAGCGCGTCGAAGGCCGGGTCGAGGCGCACGATGCTGCCGACGCCTTGCGGCGGCGCGGCTGTCGGCGCGGGAGGTGGTGTGCTGGAACAGGCGGTCCACAGCACCGCCGTTGAGAGGATCGCGAGGTAAGGCTTCATTTCAGACCTCCCAATTCTTTCGCTAGAACCCCGGCGGCGTCAATGGGAAACTTGCTTTTCCCCCGTCTCCGGAACTGTGATAGGCTCTTGTAGATTTCCGGGCATTGCGAAACCCGCGTTTCGCATTGTGCAAAGGAAGGGGAAGGAGCGGATCCGTTGAAAACCACCCTCGCCTGGACGCTGGGGGCCGCCGCGGCATTGATCTCGGTCGTCTTCGCGGCGAACCACGATTTCGTTCCCGACTACCTCTTTAAGGGCTCCTCCATCGCCGGTTGGCCCACCGTGGGGCACGCCGACTGGCGCGCCGAAAATGGCGAGATCGCCGGCGCTCCGAAGGACGCCGACGGCGGCTGGCTCCTGATGGATCGCGGCTACCAGGATCTCGAGTTATATACCGAGTTCCGCTGCTCCGGCGCGTGCAAGCCCGGCATCCTGCTGCGGGCGACGAAGACGGAAGGCGGCGGGCTCAAGGGCGTTTATGTGCCTCTGAGCGATGGCGACATCGACTCGTACGACGTCGTGCTCGCCGCGGATGGGAAGGAAGTCAGCCGCACGCGACTGCCGCGATCGACCGCGCAGTTCGCGCGCCTCGCGACCGGCCCTTCGACCAACGGCCAGGCGCACGTGCCCGGCTTCTCGACCGTCGCGGGCACGCTCGCCGAGCAGCAGGCCGAAGCGGCGAAGCCTCCCGGGGCGGCTCCCGCAGGACGGGGCGGCGCGCCAGGGGGCGGACGCGGCGGCGGACCTCCGCGGCCCGCGCTGCAGGCGAATGACTGGAATACTCTCGGCATCATCGTCGACACCGATATGGTGTGGATCACGCTGAACGGCCGGCGTTTCGGCGGCAACGGCGCGACCAACGATCGCATGATGGGCTTCGGTCCCATCGCGTTCCATGCAGGCGGGGCGGGCGAGGTCCGCTTCCGGGACATCGAGGTGAAGGACCTCAATCGCAAGGTCGAGCCCATCGAGAAAATCTCGCAGCATTTCCGCAAGCAGCAGCTCAGCGACTTCTTCTATTCGTGGGGCGCGACCGTCGGCGACATCAATCACGACGGCATTCCGGACGTGATCGCGGGACCGTTCTACTACCTCGGGCCGGACTACACGGACCGTCGGGAATTCACCGCCGCGCGCACCTACAATCCGAGCAACAACTTCCCGCAGGGCATGGTCTACTTCGCGCACGATTTCACGGGCGATGGCTGGACCGACATCCTGGTCGTGGACTCGCGGCCGATCTACCTCTACGTGAATCCGAAGGGCGAGCCGCGCCGCTGGGACCGCTACAACATCCTGCCGAATGCGACGTCCGAGATCGAGGTGTTCCGCGATATCGACGGCGACGGCAAGCCTGACATCCTGTTCGGCGGGCCGGGCGCGACGCTGGCCTACGCGACACCCGATCCGGCGAATCCGACGGGAGTGTGGAAGACGCACAACATTTCCGAGGCCGGGCTCGGCGGACCGCACGGTATGGGCGTCGGCGATATTAACGGCGACGGCAAAGTCGACGTCGTGAACAGCCGCGGCTGGTGGGAACAGCCGGCAGGCGGCGCGGCGGAAGGGCCGTGGAAGTTCCACGCCGAGCAGTTCGGCACGGGCGGCGCCGAAATGGGCGTCTACGACGTGAATGGCGACGGGCTCCCCGACGTCGTCACCGCGGTCGCTGCGCACGGTTGGGGACTCGCCTGGTTCGAGCAGAAGCGCGACCCGCAGGGCAAGATCTCCTTCGTCCGGCACGACATCATGGGCGACTTCGCGGCGAAGAACGCGGGCGGAGTCACCTTCTCCGAGCCGCACGGCCTCGCGTTCGCCGACATCGACGGCGACGGCGTTCCCGACATGATCGTCGGCAAGCGCCTGTACTCGCACCTCGAAAGCCATCTCGATCCCGACCCCTACGGCGCAGCCGTTCTGTATTGGTACCGGACCGTGCGCAACCCGAAGGCCGAGGGCGGCGCGGAGTTTGTGCCCGAACTGATCCACAACCGGTCGGGCGTCGGATCGCAGTTCGCCGTCGCCGACTTGAATGGCGACGGCTCGCCGGACATTATCACGTCCTGCGTCAAAGGCACGTTCATTTTCTGGAATCAGTTCCGTCCCCGCGCCCCCCAGGCGCGCAAGCGTTAGAAACCCGTCGAGGAGACCCGAATGAGATTCGTGGCGTATTCCACACTGATCGTCGCCGCCGGCGGCGTTCTGCTCGCGCAGCAGGCGCGGACCACCTGGAAGGAGTTTCTCGGCGGCGCCGATAGCTCGCACTACTCCAGCCTGAAGCAGATCACGCCCTCCAACGCCGACAAGCTCGAGATCGCGTGGAGCTATCCGACGGGGGACGAAACGAGCTACACGTTCAGCCCGCTGGTCGTCGACAACGTCGCGTATGTGGCGGCGAAGAACGGGTCGCTGGCCGCGATCGACGCGACGAACGGGCGGGAGTTGTGGGTCCATCGCTTCGACACTCCGGGCGGCGGAGGCGGAGGGCGTTTCGGCGGCATCGCCGGGCAGCGCGGCGCCAATTACTGGGAGAGCAAGGACCGCTCCGACCGCCGCATCCTGGTCTCCTCCGGCGGCTTCCTGCAGGCCATCGACGCGAAGACGGGCAAGCTCGTGGAAGGGTTCGCCGATCAGGGCAGGATGGACTTGAAGGCGGGACTCGACCGCGCGCCAAGGCCGCTGGCATCGCGAACTCCGGGCCGCGTTTTCGAAAACATCCTGATCCTCGGCAGCGCGACCGGTGAAGGCTATCTCGCGCCTCCGGGCGATATCCGCGCCATCGACATCGTCACCGGCAAGCCTCTCTGGACGTTCCACACGATTCCGCGCCCCGGCGAATTCGGCGCCGACACCTGGCCCAGGAACGCGTACGAATATATGGGCGGGGTCGACGTGTGGGGCGAGATCACGGTCGACGAGAAACGCGCGGTCGTGTATCTGGCGACGGCGTCGGGAAAGTACGAGTTGTACGGCGGCGACCGTCCCGGCGACAATCTCTACGCGAACTGCCTGCTGGCGCTCGACGCGCGCACCGGCAAGAAGCTCTGGCATTACCAGACGGTGCATCACGATCTGTGGGACACGGACCCGGCCGCGGCGCCGCAGCTCGTGACCGTGAACCACGACGGCAAGCAGGTGGACGCCGTCGCGCTCGCGTCGAAGAACGGCTTCCTGTACGTCTTCGACCGGGTCACAGGAAAGCCGTTGTGGCCGATCGAGGAGCGTCCGGTGCCGCAGTCCGATGTTCCCGGCGAAGTCACGTCCAAGACGCAGCCCTTTCCGACTGTGGTTCCCCCGTTCGGCCGCCAGGGCATGACGCTCGACGACATGTATACGGGCTTCATGACCGATGAGGAGAAGGTCTGGTGGAAGGAGCGGTTGACGAAAGCGCGCAAGGGCTTCTATACGCCGCCGGCGATGATCGACACGATCCTGCTGCCGAGCGTCAACGGCGGCGCGCTGTTCTTCGGCACCGCCGCCGATCCGACGAACGGGACGGTGTACGTCGTGTCGCGCGACCTGCCTTCGATCATCAAGCTCGTGCCTGAGGGACAGTCGATGGCGGAGAATCAGGGCGGCACGATTCCGGATCGGCCGCGGCCGGCGGGCCGCGGTCCGCTGGCGGCGGTGGTGACGCCCGCGCAGCGCGGTCGGGCACTGTACGACCAGAGCTGCCAGGCGTGCCACGGCGCCGAATTGAAGGGCGACCGCGGGCCGCAAATCGACAATGTCGTGAGCCGCCTCGGAACGGACGCGACGCGGGACATCATCGTGAAGGGCAAAGCGGGAATGCCGCCGTTCGCGAACCTCGCGACGGCGGGCATGGACGACCTGCTGGCATTTCTCCGAGAGCCGGCCACGGCGCCTCCAGGCTCGGGCCGCGGCGCGGCTTTTGCCGGTGGCGGCGGACGCGGCGAGCCGCCGTATCCCGCCGGCGTAACGCCTCCGCCGTCGCGATATAAGACCGGCTACGGCAATGAGGGTTACGTCATCTCGCCGCCGTGGAGCACGCTGGTGGCGTACGACCTGAACACCGGCAAGATCAAGTGGAAGACGCCATACGGCGATCTGCCGCAGGCCGGTCCCAGCGACAAGCTCCGCGGCAACGTCTTCCCGAAGAGCGGCCCCGCCGTGACCGCGGGCGGACTCATCTTTTTCGCAGGCAACGACTCCAAGCTCTACGTGCTGAATAAGGATACGGGCAAGGTGATCTGCACCAAGGATCTGCCGAACGGATCGTTGGGGGTCCCGGCCGTGTATGAGGTGAACGGCCGCGAATACGTCCTGCTCGCGGTGTCGGGAGGAAATCCATTTCCCGCCGGCGGAAGGCTCGCGCCGGGCGGGGTGAATCCGAAAGCGGAATCGAAGAGCTACATCGCGTTCGCGTTGCCGGAGACGTCTGCGAGCAAGTAGTGTTTTGTGCGATTGCCCGTTTTCTCGGGAGCAGGGTACTTACTTTCAATGGCTTGCAGACCGGAAAACGGGCAACTTGCCCGGAATCGGTTTTATCGAGGCAGAGGGGCGCGTATGTCCAAGGCAGGATGGTGGAAGCAGTCGAGTTTTCGGACGGCCTGCGGGCTGGCGGCGGCGGTCGCCGCGGTTGTGTCCATCGGAGCGCAGCCGTCCACCGATAAGTGGTGGCCTGGGTACGGCAACGGTCCGGACAATTCGCGCTACTTCGCGTCGAAACAGATCGACAAGTCGAACGTGAATCAGCTCCAGGTGGCGTGGACCTATCCCTACAGCGATAACGGCGGCTATCCGATTGTGGTCCACGGCTTCATTTATGGCCGCGGCCGGAACGGCTCGCTCGTCGCCGTCGACGCGAAGACCGGCAAGGAACGTTGGGTCCGCGAGAACATGAACGGCATGGCTACCCGTGGAATCATGTACTGGGAAAGCCGCGACGGCCGCGACCAGCGCCTGATCTTCCCGATGAACAGCCTGCTCCAGGAACTGGACGCGAAGACCGGCAAGTCGATCCTGTCGTTTGGCACGAACGGCGTGGTCGATCTGCGTGTCGGCATCGACGGCCGCGATCCGGCGACCATCGGAAACATCCAGTCGAACACGCCGGGTGAGGTCTTCGAGAACCTGGTGATCGTCGGCAGCGCGACCGGCGAAGGCTATATGTCGCCGCCCGGAGATATCCGCGCTTACGACGTGCTGACCGGAAAGACGGCGTGGACCTTCCACACCGTGCCGCATCCCGGCGAATACGGCTACGACACGTGGCCGAAGGACGCCTACAAGTATGTCGGCGGCGTCAACGCCTGGGGCGAGATGACCGTCGACACCCAGCTCGGCATCGTCTACATCCCGCTCGGGTCGCCGACCTATGACTTCTACGCCCTCGATCGCCCCGGCTCCAACTTGTTCGGCACTGCGGTGGTGGCGCTCGATGCGCGCACCGGGAAACGCCGGTGGCATTTCCAGTTTGTCCACCACGACCTGTGGGATATGGACCCCAGCTCGGCGCCGTCGCTCACCACCATCCGCCAAAACGGACGCAACCGCGATGTGGTGGCGCTCACCAGCAAGACCGGCTGGCTTTACGTGCTCGACCGCGCGACCGGCGCGCCCATCTGGCCGATCGAAGAGAAGCCCTTCCCCAAGAGTGAGGTCCCGGGCGAACAGAGTTGGCCGACGCAGCCGATTCCGACCAAGCCCGAACCGTACATCCGGCACACGTTCACGGTGGACGACATCAGCCCTTACCTGCCGCCCGAACAGGCTGAGGCCTTCCAGGCGCGGCTGAAGGCGGCGACGAACAAAGGAGTCTTCACTCCCATCGGCTTCTCCGACACGGTGCACGTCCCGACCAGCAACGGAGGCACCTTGTTCGGCGGCACGGCTGCCGAACCGCGCACCGGAGCCGTCTACATCATCGCCCACGACAATCCCGGGATCATGCGACTGGTCCATCCCGGCGAGAATACCGGCCGCCGCGGCGGCGGCGGTGGCCCTCCCGTTCCTCCCGGGCTGCTGGTCTACCAAAATAACTGCCAGCCGTGTCACGGAGAGGACCGGCTGGGAACCGAGTCCGGCGTACCGCTGGTCCACGCCGCCGACTCACCGGCCAACCAGGTAGTCGCCGGCACGTCCCGCTTTGACGCGGCGGCCATCCGCAGTGTCCTGAGTAGCGGCAAAGGGCGCATGCCCGCGTTTCCGCACCTCACCGGCCCCGACATCGAGAGCCTCGTCGCGTATCTGACGGCGGCTCCGGGAGGACGCGGCCGCGGCGGGTTCGGCCGAGGCGGCGGAGCCCCAGGCAACTCGGGGGCGCCCGCCGACCTGATCGTCGGTTCGGGATCGGTGTGGAACAGGCCCGCCGAGGCGGGAGGCCGGGGTGGACGCGGCGCCGCTCCGCCCTATCCGGAAGGCGTGACCCAGTTCGAGCGGCCTCAGATCGCGGGATACGACACGGTCGGCAATAAGATCAAGCCGCCATTCACGTCGATCATCAAGTACGACCTGAACAAGCCGGGTATCCAATGGCGGATTCCCTACGGCGACGATCCGGCGCTCGCGGCCCGCGGCATCACCGGCACCGGAACGCCGGGAACCACCAACAGCCTGGTCGTGACCGAAGCCGGTCTCGTGTTCGGCGCCGGCGGCGACAGCACGGTTCGGGCATGGGACAGTGAGACGGGCAAGCAGCTCTGGTCGTCGCGGTTCGGCGGCAGCTTCCTCGGCTCGCTCGTGATGTACGAGATGGACGCCCGGCAGTACCTTCTGGTCCCGGCGGCGAGTTCGACCGGTGGACGCGGCCGGGGTGGCGCGCCTGCAGCTCCTCCCGCAGGCGCTGCGAGCCAGAACGCGCCGCTGGGTTGGGTGGCCTACGCCCTGCCGGTCAAGAAGGACTAGCCATGCTCGTCCGTGGTTGAGGCGGTTCTGCGAAAACCGGATTTTTGAGGAGGTGCTGTATGTTTCGCCGCGATTTCCTGAAAACGCTCGCCCTGGCTGCGCCTATTGGCGCCGTCCTGCCGCACTTCAACCGCCTGACGGCCCAGGAGCGCGGCAAGGTCAAGATTACCGACGTCAAGGTGATGCGGCTCAAGATGAGCGCGGGCGGCCATGAGATGCCGCTGGTCAAGATCGAGACCGACGCCGGAGTGCATGGCATCGGAGAGTGCCATCACGACATTACCGGCCAGGGCGCCAAGGATACTGTCCTGAACGCGTTTCGCCAAATGCTCATCGGGCAGGACCCCTTCGATATCGACAAATTGACGACCCGGATGATGTGGAGGGTGTCTTACCTGGGGGGCTATCACGGCGCCGGGATGCATGCGGTCACAGGCTGTGAGGTTGCGCTTTGGGATCTGACCGGCAAACTGCTCGGCATGCCCGTCCGCAAGATTCTAGCCGGCGGCGCTTTCACCGATAAGGTCCGGGCCTATTGGACCATGCAACCCCGCAACATGCTCGATCCGGCGTCCTGCAAGGAGTGGGTGAACTATATCAAAGGGTCCGTCCAGAAGTGGACCGCGGCGAAGTGCTTCCGGCTGTCGTCGCGCGAGGGCGGATCGGAACTGAATCGCCGGATGACGAACGAAGAGCTCGACAGAAATGTCCAGGGCTTCACGAACATCCGCGAGGCCACGGGACCTTACTTCGAGATCGCCGTGCATTGCCACTGGGAGTACGACTTTTTCGACGCGCTGCGGCTGGCCAAGGCAATGGAGAAGATCCGCCCCTGGTGGATCGAAGACCCCATGCCGCCGAACTACTCGGAAACGTGGGTCAAACTGACCGCGGCCTCGCCTTCGCCGATCCTGACGGGCGAGAATCTTTACACCCGGCGGGACTTCCTGCCCTTTATCACCAATCAGGCGGTGCACATCATCGAGATCGATATTTCGCAAGCCGGCGGCCTGCTGGAAGCCAAGCGGATCGCGGACCTGGCGTATTGCTATAACATCCCGGTGGCCACGCACAACGTGATGGGGCCGGTTGCCACCATCGCGTCGGCCAACTGCGCGGCGGCGATGCAGGATTTCCTCGGACACGAATCGTTCGATTTCAAGACGGGGAGCAGGGCCGGCGAAGGCGACATCATCGTTTACGATCGCGAGATCATCCAGGACGGCTACATCCAGCTCTCGGAAAAGCCTGGATTGGGCCTCGAGATCAATAAGGACGTCGCGATGAAACACCTGATGGAAGGCGAATCCTGGTGGGGGTAGTTTTCGCAAGAGCGAGACTCGGCGAAAGTGGTGCGGCAGTTTGTATCAGGGCACGGCTTCAGTCGTGCCGAACTGCGTCTGGGAAAAAGGGCTTTAGCCCCCGCCGGCGGTAATCCTTTCAAAAGCCAGGGGCTAAAGCCCTAGTCTCGTTTATTCGCTCTCGGCACGACTGAAGTCATGCCCTGATACAACGTAAACTGCGCAGTTGCCCCACGATAGATTACGAGTTTGCTTTAAACTCCGCGGCGCGATGCGGCTGATACGGTTCCAGCGCCTTCCACTCGGAATCGTCGAGCTTGATTTGGAGGGCGGCTACCGCGTCGTCCAGATGGCTGGGCTTACTGGCGCCGAATACCGGCGCGGTGACGCCGGGCTGCTCCGCGACCCAGGCTAAAGCGATCTGCGCGTTCGAAACGCCCCGGTTGCGCGCCACCCGGGTAATACGATCCACCATGTCGAAGTCGGATGGCTGGCAATACATGCTGCGGCTGTAATCGTCGGTTCTGGCGCGGAGGGTAGCGCCAGGACCGTCGCGGCGGGCGTTCCCCATCACGAAGCCTCGCGCCAGCGGACTCCAGGGAGTCACGGCGATGCCTTCCTCGCGGCATAGGGGCAGCATCTCGCGCTCTTCTTCGCGGTAGATCAGGTTGTAGTGGTTCTGCATGACGACGAAGCGCGGGATGCCCATGACGTCCGCCGTGTAGAGCATTTTGGCGAACTGCCAGGCAAACATGGAAGAAGCCCCGATGTACAGCGCCTTGCCGCTCCTGACGACCTCGTGGAGGGCTTCCAGCGTTTCCTCGATCGGAGTGTCGTAATCGAAGCGGTGGATCTGGTAAAGGTCTACGTAATCCATGCCCAGACGCTTCAGGCTGGCGTCGATGGCGTGGCGGATGTGCTTCCGGGAAAGGCCGCGCTGGTTCGGAGCATCGCCCATCGGGTTATAGACCTTGGTCGCGACTACGACGGCGTCCCGCGACTGCCCGAAATCGCGCAACGCACGGCCCAGCACCTCTTCGCTTGCGCCCCCGGAGTACATGTCGGCGGTGTCGAAGAAGTTGATCCCCAGTTCCAGCGCGCGGCGGATGAACGGCCGGCTCGCGTCTTCATCGAGCACCCACTCCCGCCACTTGCTCGAGCCATAGGTCATGGTTCCGAGGCACAACCGCGAGACCTTCAGTCCCGCTGACCCGAGCTTCACGTATTCCATATGGCGACGTTATCAAAAAGAATCCCCCTCTCGCTGACAGGCGGCTTGCAGCCGCGGGGGCAAGAGGGGGAAGAAGGCCCGCGCCCGGGTCCGGCCGGAATCAAACCGGCCGGACCGGAGCGAAGAATACGACTACCAGGTGATTTTCGCCACCAACTGCAAGCGGCGCGGTGAATTCGCCTGCGCCTGCCACTTGCCGAAGTTGGCGTTGCCGATCGTCGTCCCTCCGCCCAGCGGAGCGAACTGAACGCGATTGAGGACGTTGAACCCTTCCGCGCGGAATTCCAGGTGCGCCTTTTCTTTCAGGTTGAAGGTCCGGGCCACGTTGACGCTCTCATTGAAGCCCGGCGTATTGCGCATCTTGGGGTTGAACCGGGTCGAATTCCCGAAGGTGGCAAAGCCCTGCGTCGGGAACACGGAGGCGTTCAGGTAGACATCCACGTTGGGATCGAACTTGCTCCCCTTGGTCGGCGCACGCCACCCGTCGTAAGTGGTGATCGTGACGGGATTGCTGATCTCGCCGAGCTGCCCGAACGATTGGGCGCCACCGAGCGACATCGGCGTTCCGCTGGCGTAGCTGTGGATACCGGCCACGCGCCAGCCGCCCAGAACAGCGCCGGCCACACCGCCGCCGCCCAGCAGCGCCTTCCCTCTGCCGATGGGGAGCTCGTAGGAGTACGTGACTTGGACCACATGCGTCTGATCCCCGCCCATAATCGACTTGAGCAGCCGCAGGTTGTACATGTCTCCGTTACTGGCGTCGGCGTCGCCGATCCACTTCGAGAGCTTGTAGGATGCCTGCACCGTCAAGCCTTTGCTCGTCCTCTTGTTGTACTTGAGGATCATGGCGTGATAGGTAGAGTGGCCGATTCGGCTTCCACCACCCAGGTTGGTATCGATCGACCCGTACATGGGGAAGGGTCGATAGGCTTGCGTCACCGACGCCTGGCTTCCCCACAACGTGGCGAAGGGAACGCAGACTGTCGAGCCCGCGGCGCAAGTCCACGGCTGGCTGGCGCCGGCCCCGATGGCCGTGGACGACGTGATCAGCGAGCCGAGAGCCGAGCGTCCGGTCGCGGTGAACGGACTCAGCGAGGCAGGCAAGGATCGGTATGGGACTTGGTTGACGGCAAGGATATTCGACGTGAGATCGCTGGCCAACGTCGACATGTAGCCCAAGTCGAGCGAAGAACTGGAGTTCAACTGCCGCTGGATACCAAAGGAGAAACCCAATTCAGCGGAGGGCGTGTTGCCGCTGGGCCCGTTCCAGTACGGAATCGAGGACTGCCCGTTCGCCACGCTCGGATTGATGAAGGGCGGCTGGGTGAGCTTCGGATGACCCTGGGAGAGAATCCAGAGCGGCTGGATGCCGTTGGTGGTGTCGGCGGCCGTCGACTTGATCACAAACCCCAGGTAATGCGACGAGCCGTTGTTTCCTTCCACCGGTCCGAAGTATCGCGAAGCGGAGCCGCGGATGGTGGTCTTGTCATTGATTGCCAGGGCGAAGCCAAGCCTCGGCTCCTCTCCGTGCCAGTTGGGAATCAGGTTGCTCGAACCGACCCGGCCCTCGCCTTTACCGGCAAAGACGATGGCGCCCGGGAGGCCGCCCGCAGCCGGATTGGCTGTGGTCCTGCTGAAATCGCTCAACCGGTCGTCGCCGCTATTCGGGGCAAGATTGTAGTCGATGCGAACGCCGAGATTCAGCGTGAGTTTCTTGCTCACTCTCCAGTCGTCCTGGAAATACCCCTGGTGTGTGCGGTAGACCAAGGTAACGTAGCGGACCGTATCCAGGGAGTCGCTGTTCACTTGACCGAGCAGGAAGGAGGCGAACCCGTTTCCGCCGCCGGCTGCCTCGCTCGCGGCGCCCGGGATGGAGGTGCTCTTGAAGCTGTACCCGGTCGTGCCCGAGATGTTCTGCACGCCGAAGCCGTCGTAATGCGTGTCGTTGAACATGTAGCCCCACTGGAGGCTGTGCTTGCCGACGTTCTTCGTCATGTCATCGTGCAGCTCGAACACCAGCCGGTCGGAGCCGTTGGTGCCGGTGTCGCCCCAGCCGGCGAAATCGCCGGTGCTGATGGGAGGGAACATCGAGCATTCGGGGTAACCCGGGATGCAGATGCCCTTGGACTTCCAATAGCCGGCGGGCAACAAGCCTACGCCCGTCGCCGTCGTTTGATCCGTTTGTCTCGAAGTTCCGCCCTGGTTTTCGAGATAGTGGTTGAAGCCACCGTAGAAGCGATTGACGAGGCTCGGAGAGACCGTATAGTCCCAGTTCCCGCGATAGACGGAGGCGGAATACGTTCCCACGTCGCCGCCGATTGGCGTCGGGAGCCCGGGGCAGCCCAGGGGACCGCAGGCGTTTTGGTTCTTGCCGCTGTTCATCAGGTACGAGAAGTGATGCTTCGAGCTCAGGTTCTCGTCGGCCTTGGCGCTCCACTTATTGCTCGGGTTGAGCTGAGTCCCACTGGACAGGTAGTTGTTGCGGACATAAGCGGAAGTTCCCGGAGTCAAGGCGACTCCCGGCCGGTTCGGCGCGAGGATCGTGCTCACGTACTTGGCGATGGGGGCCGCTACCGGGTCGATCTCCGACTGCGGAATCTTGTTGCCGGCGAAGGGCGACCGCGAATAGGTTCCGTTCACCAGGACCTGCGTATTCGGATCGTAGATCGTGTACAACTTGTTGTTTGCGTCGACCCAGTTGCTGAAATCGCCGGTGTACATCTCCGGCGTCGGGACGCTCGAGAACGATCCGGTGTTGGCGCCGACACGGTTGCGGAAGCCCTCGTACGACGCAAAGAAAAACGTCTTGTTCTTGCCGTTGTACAGCTTGGGGATGTAGACCGGGCCGCCCGCGGTGACGCCGAAGTTGTTCTGCTTATAAATCTGCCTCGTGGTCGCGAAGAACGGACGGGCGTCGAGATCGGTGTTGCGCAGAAACTCGAAGGCGCTGCCATGGAAAGAGTTCGTGCCGGACTTGGCAACGAAGCTGATGGTTCCTCCCGAAGCATGCCCCGAATCGGCCTTGAACCCGCTGGATTCGACGGTAAACTCCGTCAGAGCTTCCACCGAAGGCGAAAAGCGGGCGGCCGCGTCGCCGATGTCGGCGCCGTTCTTACCGCCGACCATCGAGGAGCCTTCGAGCGATACGCCCAAAGCGCCACTGCCGCCACCGATGTGGTAGCCGCCGGCCGTGCTCACCTCGGGCACCGTGGCCGCGATATCGAAGGGGGTGCGCGAACCGCCGTTCACGAGCACCGGCAGGTTGTTCACCAGCGTTTGCGATACGGTCGAAGAAACGACCGCGTTATCCGTTTGGATCATCTGCGCAGAGGCGGCTACCTCCACGGTCTGCGTCGTCGCGCCCACCTGGAGAACCGCATTCACTGTCGCGGACCCGCCGGGGGTCACCGCGACGCTGTTGGCGACGTAGACCTTGAAACCCTCCTTCTGGATGGTCACGGTATATTCGCCACCGGCCAAGCCGGGCAGCGTGAAAACGCCCGCCGAGCTGCTCAACGACTTGTATGACGAGTTCGTAGTCTTCTGAATAGCCGTGATCTGAGCGTCCGGCACTACGGCGCCGGTGCTGTCCGTCACGGCGCCGGCAATCTGGCCGCGATCGCCTTGGCTCATCAGCGGCAGGGCGCTCAGAGCGGCTATGAGAGCTACTCGGCCCCACGCCTGTCGTTTGGTCATTGGAATTCCCCTCCCCCTCCCTACTTGGCACGCTACGACCGGATTCTCAGGCTTGACGTCGTGCGAAGAGACCCCTCGTGACCGATCCGTGCGTTCCGTATTGTCTATCATGTTGATGCATTATAGTCAATCCCCATTTCCCAATGCGAAACGCTCCGGCAGGCTTTCCCCTGCCTCCGAGTCTCTGGCAGACAAGGTTTTGGCCGAGAATACGCGAGGCAAACCAACCCGATTTTTTTTACATGATGGAGCGGGAAAAACGGCGCCGTGACGGCCGCCCGAGCGCCCCTCGGCCAGTGGAAATCCGGCGGCGGACCGGTTAGAATGCTTTCAACTACAAGTACGCCTTGCGGGTATCCGTCAACAGGAGAGATTCCAGATTGGCCCCCTATCGGAAACTGAACCCAGTGTGTCTGTTGCCGCTGCTGGTTGCCTCTGCGGCGGCTCAGCAGGTGGATACGGCCGCTGCACCGGTCCGGACTCTTTCCATATTCAACGAGATTCAGAACCCGCAGGAGCGGAGCCTTTTCAAGGAGTTCTGGGAGACGGAGGATCCGAGGCAGGGAAGACAGCGGGCGCTCGCCTTCGTGGAACGCTACCCGCGTTCGGTGCTGCTCCGGGAGGCTTATGAAGTGGCGGCCCGCACTTCGGTGGTGTTGGGAGACGCCGACGGCGCCCTCGAATGGGGCAAGCGCGCGCTGCGCCTGCTGCCTGAGAATCCATTCCTGCTGGCCCTGATGGCCGATACGGCGTCACGGCACGGCCAGTACCGGTTGGCCGAGACCAGCGGACGGCAAGCGCTGCGCTACCTGGAGGGAGCGCTGGCGCCGGTGACCGTTCCGCCCGGCGACTGGCCGAAGGTGCGGGACGGTCTGCGGAACACGGCGAATTTCGCGATCGGCCGCGCCGCCATGGAGGAAGGCCACTATGCGGATGCCGAACGGTGGCTGCTGGGCGCGTTACGTGCCAAGCCGACCGACTACGTCGCGCTGTATGCGCTCGGCGTCGCGCGTGCTTCGGCCAAGGACCCGGATTCGGCGGCGCCCTGTTTCGCGGAGGTCATGAGGGCGGCCGACGGCGCGTTAAGCGAGGCCGGACGGCAGCGGCTCCGACAGGTCTACGCCGCTCAGACGCGATCTCAGACCTTCGAGGAGTTCGCCGCCTCGCAGCACTGGAGCCTCCCGGCGGCGCCCTCTCCGCCTGCGGTATCACCCGGGGCCTATGCCGGGTCGGCCGCCTGCCGCTCCTGCCACGCAGCCGAGTTTCGCAACTGGCAGTCCACCGGCATGGCGAAGATGTTCCGGCCCTATTCGGCGAGCGACGTGATGGGGAGCTTCTCCGGAGCGGCAATCCTCGGAGGCAGCGTGCGCGCCAGCGCCGAAAAGGGCCAGCGCTTCATCGAGCTGCGCAACGCGGACTCGAATAAGTGGACGCGCTACCGGGTCGACGCCTTGATCGGTTCCAAATGGCAGCAGGCATACGCCTCGTTGCTGCCGGATGGCCGGCTGGTGGTGTTGCCGGTTCAGTACAGCAAGGTGGAGAGCGGCTGGGTCAACTATTGGAAGCAGGTGGACGGCAACTCCCAGCGCTCCGATATCGCGCACTTTCAAGGCTCGCCCGACGGCGCGTTGTACCAGCGCGACTGCGCGCCGTGCCATACCAGCCAACTGCGGCTGGACCGCGCCGGCGCGCCTCCGGCCACGGCGAAGTTTCGCGAGGGCGGCATCGACTGCGAGATGTGTCACGGCCCTTCGCAAGCGCACGTGGCTGCGATGGGCGCCGGCTCGCCGACGGGGCCGCCGGCGATTTCCGACGCCCGGACGCCGGTGGATTTCCGCCAGATTTCCGCCGAGCAGTCGGTGGCCATCTGCGAGCAGTGCCACATGCAATCGATGGCTCACGAGCCGGACGCCGGCGGAGCGGTGAATTTCTCGCCTGCCGCCGGTCCCTTCTATCGCGCCTACAGCAACCACCTGCTTTCGGATTACAGCCACAAAATCTTCTATGCCGACGGGCGCTTCCGCGCGACGACTTTCATCGGCGAGGCCTTCGAACGGTCGCGCTGCTTCCGGGAAGGCGGAGCCACTTGCGTGTCGTGCCACAACCCTCACCCGGACGATGCGGCCAAGAATCAGAAGTCGCTCAAATTCGCGGCCGACTCCGACGGAATGTGCACACAGTGCCACCAGGCGCTGCGCGAGCATCCCGAACGACACACGCGCCACGCGCCGGCGAGCGAAGCCAGCCGCTGCATTTCGTGCCACATGCCGCGCAATATGGAAGCGCTGATGTTCCGTTCCCGCTCGCACCAAATCGACGAAATTCCCGATGCCGAAATGACCGCTCGATTCGGCGAGCCCGACAGTCCGAACGCCTGCCTCGGCTGTCATCGCGGCAAAAATGTTCGCTGGCTGGCCGACAGCATGGCGGCCTGGCGGCCCGGGCGATAGGCTGAATGGGAAAAATCGCCAAGCAGCGTAGGTCGCGCCCGGAAACGCGGCCGGCCACCGTGGAACCTGTCGCGACCGAAGACCGGCGCCGGACGTGGCGGCGGCACGGTTGGCGTCTGCTGGCCATCTGGGGCCTGGTTCTGATCGCCTACTCCAACGCCTCGCAAGCGGGCCTGGTGTTCGATAATTCCGCGATCATCGGACGAGATCCGCGTATCCGCCAGGCGACGGCGCAAAACATCGGCGCGATCGTGGATGGGGGGTATCGATACACGAATCCTAACGACGGTCTCTACCGCCCTTTGACGACCTTCACGTACCTTCTGAACTACGCTGTCTTCGGGAACGGCACGCGCCCCGCCGGCTATCACTGGGTCAACCTGGCGATCCACGTCATCAACATTTCGCTGGTGTATGCGCTGGGTATCCTCATCCTCGGAGAGACCTCCCCCGCGTGGGCATTGGCTGCACTTTGGGGATTGCACCCGGTGCTCACCGAATCCGTCACCAACATCGTGGGGAGGGCCGACCTGCTGGCGGCGTTTGGCGTGTTGGCTGGATTGTTGTGTCACGTGATGGCCGCTTCGGCCGGGGGGCGGCGCAAGTTCGCGTGGCTGGCGGGTGTCGCCGTTGCCCAGGGGGTCGGGCTTTTCTCGAAGGAAAGTGCGGTCGTCCTGCCCGCCGTCATGTTGCTGTACGACCTGACGTGTGTCGATCGCGCCCGGTGGCGCGCTCGCGCCCCGGCGTATGTCGCGCTGGCGCTGCCGGTGGCGGCGTTTTTCCTTCTGCGGATGCGTGTCCACCCGCATATGGCGATCGGCTTCGCCGAGAATCCACTGATCAATGCCGGTTTCTGGACGGCGCGCATGACGGCCGTCCACGTGATCGGCAAACTGGTGGGGCTGTTCTTGTGGCCGGCCCGGTTATCGGCGGACTATTCGTATAATGCCGTGCCGCTATTCGACTGGAGCCTGACTTGGGAAGATGCCGAGGCGCTCCTTGCGCTGGCTGTTTGCGTGGGCGGCGCTGTGCTGGCGTGGCTGCTGGTCCGCGGTGGCCGCGTCGGGAAACCCATGCTCTTTTTCCTGATTTTCTTCTTCGTCACCGCCTCGCCCACCTCGAATCTGATCGTCTTGATCGGCAGCATCATGGCCGAGCGATTTCTGTATCTGCCTTCGGTGGGCCTGGCTGGATTGCTGGTGGCGGGGGTGGTCGCGCTCGGCCGACGGCTTCCGCTGCGGCGCCCCGCGGACGCGCGAGTCGCGTGGGCATCGCTGGGCATCGCGTGCCTGGCGCTCGCCGCGCGAACCTACGCTCGCAACTCCGACTGGAAAGACGAGGTCAGCCTCTGGACCAGCGCCACGGAGGTTTGTCCGAATAGCGGCAAGGCGCATTACAATCTGGGGCAGGCGCTCCAGCACATTCCCGGCCGGCTGGACGACGCCATCGCGGAATACCGCACGGCATTGCGTATCGATCCCAGCGATGCCGAGTCCCACACCAATTTGGGAAACGCTCTGGCGGCCACGCCCGCCCGTCTGCCGGAAGCGATTGCCGAATACCAGGCCGCGCTGCGCGTGAATCCCGGCCGCGCCGAGCCCCACAACGATCTGGGAAACGCTCTGGCGGCCGTCCCGGACCGCTTGCCGGAAGCGATTGCCGAATACCAGGCAGCCTTGCGCATTCAGCCTCAGAACGCGGAGATGCGCTACAACCTGGCGAACGCCCTGACCCGCATACCCGGCCGCGTTTCGGAAGCCATTGCCGAATATCAGGCCGCGCTGCGGATCGATCCCGGGCATGCGGATGCACATGCCAATCTGGCAAAAACGCTGTCGGGAATCGCCGGGCGGATGCCGGACGCGATCGCGGAGTACCGTGCGGCGCTACGCATCGACCCCAGCCTGGTGAACGCGCATATCAACCTGGCAAACGCGCTGGCGAGCACGTCGGCGGGACTGCCGGACGCCATCGCCGAATACCAGGCGGCGGTGCGGCTGCAACCCGACAATGCGGCGGCCCACTTCGACCTGGGAATCGCGCTGGAGCGCATGCCCGGCCAGTTGCCGGTGGCCATCGCCGAATATCGAGCGGCCCTCCAAATCGCGCCCGACTTCCTGGAGGCGCACGTCAATCTCGGCAACGCGCTGGCGCAGATCCCGGGCCGACAATCGGAAGCGATTGCGGAATATGAAGCCGCTCTGCGAATCAGCCCCGATCCCATAGTCCGCCAGGCGATGGAGAGACTTCGGACGCGGCGTTGAGGGCGCTATTCTGTTAGAATCGCGCGCGATAAGGACACCATGCGGATCCGCACACCCGAGGTTCTGGCATTTCTTCTGCTCATCCATTCCGCAATGTTTGCCTGGCAGTATGCCACGCAGACACCGATGGTGGACTTTTTCATCTTTTGGAGCGTTCCCCACACGCTCTTCACGAAACCCGTGGCCGACATCTACACCGAGCAAGGCCGCCGCGACATGGGGGCGCAAATGGCTGCCGAAGCGGAATCGAAATCCACTTCAGAGACGCAGCGCCAGGCCACTTACGCGAACATGCAGGACCCGTTGCATAACGGCAGAGTAGACTCCCACGGCTCGCCGTTCCTGTACGCCGCAATCGGGCTCATGTCATCCGGCGACTACGACGCCGATCAGAAGCGTTTCGCTATCGTCTCCGGCTTATGCCTGGCCGCATCGGTTGTGATGCTCTGCTATTTGCTGCGTCTCTCCGTCGTAATGACGCTTCTCCTGCTGACGTTCCTGGCCTCCGATTTTGCGCCCGTAGTATCCGATCTGGGCGTCGGGAACTTAAACGAGATCCAGTTGTTCGGGGCGGCGGCGTTCATTTTCTTTGCGGCCCGTTCGCGGCACTTATGGGCCGGAATCGCTATCGGAATGGCGACGATGATCAAGCCGACCACGGCGATTGTCCTCGTGTTGGCTGTGATCGTCGGCCTCGTGGACCGGGATTACCGCCGGCTGCTTCACCTCCTGGCCGGCGCGTGCGCCGCGGTTGTGGGCGCGATTGCGCTCTCGGGGCTTTACTTCGGCAACCCCAAGATGTGGGTCGGCTTCATCAACAGCTTGTCCGGCACATTGGGAGAGGGATCCTATCCCCTGGAGAAAGGCAACTACGGTTTGGCGAAGCTCTTATTCGACGGAAGCGGCCCGGGCACGGCGATGATCCTGATCGTCTTGCTTGCCGTTTTCTCGTGGTTGGTCTGGTCCACCCGGCGGAAGACGTTCGCCGCCGAAGCGGCCCTGCCGAACGCGTTCGCCGCTGCCGGTGTGGGTTGCGCGGCGATGCTCCTCTCCAGCCCGCTGGCGTGGGTGCACTATTTCGTGCTGCTGATCCCGCTATCTCTGTATGTGATCCAGTCGGTGACGAACGGGGAGGATGCCGCATTCCCGGGCGGCTGGCTCGCGAAATTCCTGGCGTTTCTTCCGTTGCTGCTGCTATCCGTCCTGGTCCAATTCAACTTAGGTGGGAGTCCTCGGAGTTTGGCCTCTGCTTTCAATTTCGCCGCGGTTTTGACCCTCGCGCTCGCGATGCTTCAGATTCGCCGGCAACGCCTTTCGGCCGAAGCCACCGTTCAAGAGGTGAACCCGCTGCAATCCAAGAGGAAGAAGGCTCCCACTACGACAGGCTGAGACAGGGGACGTGATGACCGTCCTTAGAGCGGGAAATCGACGTCTTCGTACATCCGGTAGTTGTCTAAACTCGTTGCGGGCGCGAAGAAGCAGACGACTTTCATCTCCTCCGCTCCTGTGTTGTGCAACATGTGAACGGCGCCGGTCGGAAACAACACCGCCGAGCCCGCGCGCACCGGGGCCACCTCGCCATCGACCAGCACGCGGCCCGTGCCGCTCATGACGTAGATTACTTCCTCGCCGTGCGGATGACTGTGCGCCGGGCGCACCTTGTCCCCCGGGGCCACGCGAATCACGCACACGGAGCAGTGCTCCGCCGCGATCGCGTCCGGCGCGACCAACCAGCGAAAGCGCCGGCCGGGAAGGTCCAGTTCGTCGACTTCGGATTCGTGCAGCGTGCGCACGCTCATAACGTCCTCATCCGCTCGCCGATTCGTGCGGCGATCCGCTCCGGCGTCAGACCGAACGCCGCGGTCAGCTCCTCGTATGTGCCCGAATGTATGAAACGCGGCCGTCCATCCGGGTCCAGCGTGTTCATCGGCTCGACGCGGTTGAGGTCCGCGGCGCTTCTACGGCGGCGGTAGAGCACCTTCAGGAAGTTCTGCCAGATGTAGCCGTTGTTCTGTTCGGCGAAGACCAGTAGCTTGCCCGAGTCGTACAGTTCGAGCAGCAGGTCCTCGTCGATCGACGGCATGTCGACGACGGTGGCCGGCACGATCCGCGCCGCCGCCAGCGCCTCGTGGACGCCGCGGCCGCTGCTCACGATCACGGCGCGATCGTCCTCGCCGCGGCGGATCACGTGTCCCTTGCCGAATTCGAATTCATACTCCGGCCCGTAGATCACGGCCGACCCGGTACGCATCAGGCGCACGTAGAGCAGTCCGCGATTGCCCTCCATGATCCAGCGCATGAGGGCCAGCATTTGCTGCGGGCACGAGACGTCGACGATCCGGACGTGGGCGATGGCGTCGAAGACGAGGTTGTCATCGTTCGCCATGTGGGTCGCGCCGTTGGTCCGGGTTTCGAAGTTCGACGCCGTGGCGAGCATCGTCAGGTCGAGGCCATGTCCCTCGCTCAGCCATCCGTCTTGGGCCGCCATCGCTTCGAGACGCTCCTGCTGCCCGACCGCGACCCGGCGGAGGACTTTCCAGTCGTAGAACGGGCAGAAGGTGCTGATCCAGGTATTGCAGCCGAGCGCCGCGAAGGCCTCGCCGATCAGCATCATGTTGGCTTCGGCGACGCCGACGTTGAGCGCGCGCCGCTGGTCGACCGCCGCTACGCCCGCTTCGAGACCGCTGGTCGTGGCGAGGTCGGAGTCGATGGAGACGACGGCAGGATCCTTCGCGAACACCTTCATGGCCGCGGTCACGATGTCGCTGGCCGCGTATTCCTTGTTGCGATCGATGCGCGGCAGATCGGCCGGGTTGTACCGAATTCGTTTGTCGCGCGGCGGAACCCTGCGCAGCACGACCGGTCCGATTGTCTGCCGCAGCGAACCATCGAGCCGCATACCGTGGGCGAGATCGCGGACCGGATCGAGCGCATCCTCGGGCAGGCCGTCGTAGAAGCGGTTGAACTCGTGGACGCGGTCCTGCCGCTGCGCGGTCTGGAGGGCCAGTTCCTGTTCGATCAGCGCGGCGGGCGCCGCCACCTTATGTTTGTTGAAGAAATCGGAGAGGGCGCCGTGGCCCTTGGTGGTGTTGCAGACGATCGCGGTCGGCTTGCCATTTCGCGGCGCGAAGCGGAAGCGTTCGAGCGCGGTGTAGACACCGTCATAGTCGGTCGCGTCGACGTTGTACGCCTGCCATCCGAACGACTCGAAGACGGGCGCGAGGTCGGGCATCGGGAAGATCGTGCGGCTGGAGATGTCGAGCTGGCCGTAGTTGCGGTCGATGAGCAGGCACAGGTTGTCGAGCTTTTTGGCGCCGGCGAACATGACGGCTTCCCAGATCGGCCCCTCCTGTAGCTCGCCGTCGCCCGACATGCAGTAGGAGTCGAAGCGCGGCGAGACGCGGCCGGCGATTGCGAAGCCCTGCGCCACGCCGAAGCCCTGTCCCATGGGACCGGTCGCGATATGAACGCCGGGCAGGATCGGGCCGGGATGGCCGTTCAGAATGCTCTCGTACGACCGCGAGTTGCGCAGCACCTCGCGGTCGAAATACCCTAGCTCCGCGTAGATCGCAGCCATCGCCGCGACAGCATGCCCCTTGCTCAACGTGAACAGGTCTTGCCCGCGCCGCGTGGGATTCTCCACGTCGACGTCGATGAACCCGCCGTAGAACAGCGCGACCAGCGGAATCGTCGCGGAGAATGCGCCGCCGGCGTGCAGTCCTTGATCCACGGCGTCGCGGCACTGCTCGAGCGTCAGGATGCGGATATCGGAGTCCTTGATCGCCAGCAGTTTCAGCATTGCCTGGCGCAGCCGATAGTCGGCGATCGGGCCGGCTTGCGACGAACGTGTGCGGCGCTCGGCGGCGGCCACCCCCTGGTTCTCCATGGCCTAAGGGCGCTCCTCGACTGCGTTCGCCTGCTTCACCGCTTCGAGCTGGCGGACGTAATTCGCAATGCCGATATCGGGGCGGTTCGCCCAGATCGGCGTGCAGTTGGGATACTCGCCGCACTCGCCCCAGTACTGCGCGTCGGGGAACTTGTCGAGCATCGGCTTGGCGCAGTCGCCGACGATCAGCACCGGCCCGTCGACCTTATTGATATGTTTCTCGAACTGCAGCCCGGTGAAAATCGTCAGCGGCTTCTCGAGCCGTCCCAGCGTCCCGTCTGCCTGCAGTTGATCCAACTGGATGCGCACGATCGCGCGGCAGCCCGCCTCGCAGGTCGAGCCCATCACGAGATTCACGTTCGGATACTGCCCTTGCAGGATCGAGTTCTGCCGCTTGAAGCGGCGCTTCACGGAATCGATCGGCGCGCCCGCCAACTCGATCTCGTCCATCCGATTCGTGCCGAGACCTTCGGCCGCGCCCAGCACCGTCGAGGGCACGTTGGTCCCGGGGTAGTCCCAGTCCATCAGGGCCTCACACACCGTGTCCACCGCGACCGGGTCAGGGCCGCCGCAGATCGTATTGAAGTCCTTGATCAGGTCCTCGCTATACGGGCTGAACGGGCCGTTGCCCTGGCAGGCGTAGAGCGAGTCCATGACGAACCAGGTCGGATTGGCCGCGCGGGTGAGGTTGACGATCTTCTGATAGATATCGTCGCGATGGCAGCGCACCATCCAGTCGTAGTCGGGCAGGTTGCCGAACTGGAGCTTCATCGCGCCCGTGAAGGTGGTGTGGACGTGGACCTTCATCTTCGGCAGCCCGATGTAGCAATCCGCCTCACGCACGGGACGCGGCACGGGAAATTCGTTGAAGCTGATCGGCCGGTCGATCTTGTACATGTCGAACTCGGCGTGCTCGAAGGGGCACAGCTCGACGCCGGTCCGCTCGGCGACTTCGACGATGCCGCACTCCTTCATCGCGACCATCGTGTCCGCGCCCATGGCGCAGCGCTCGCCGATCTGGATGCGCGCCGGGTTCTGCTCCTTCACCAATTCGATGAGCGCTTCGAGCATGCGCGGATCGGTGGTGAAGCCCGCGTTGGCGGGGCAGGGAATGACGGTGTTGATCTTGATCAGGACTTTGTGGCCGCGGCGGACGATGTTGTGCATTCCGCCCATCGTCTGGTCGGCGACCTGGCGGATCATCGCCTTTACGAGATCGAGTTGCTCGCGCGTGTACTCGGCCGGCTTTCCCAAGTCGGCGCCGCTATGCGCGACGGCGACAGTCGTCTTCTTTGGCATCTGGTTCCCCTCGCCCCGTCAGCGAATCCATGATCCATATGCACCAAGTCTTGCGTATAATGCAACGGATCGGCGTTCGGAAAATGCTATCAACGTCCCAAGGGCAAGTCAAGGCTGCCTGGGGCGGTCGAACGCAGAGGAGGCACCATGGCGCACAATCCGATCCTCGACTTCGGCATCGACCGCGACGCCCTCCGTTACATCGGTGACGGACTGCAGCGCCCCGAGTGCATCCTGGCGGAGCCGGACGGCGTGCTCTGGTCGGCCGACGCGCGCGGCGGCGTGGTGCGGATCGCGCCCGACGGGTCGCAGGAACTCGTGACGCAGAGACAGTCCGGACATTTCGAGAAAGCGGGCAGTGAGGCGTCCCGGTACCTCGAAGGTACTCTGCCCAACGGCATGGCGTTTGCCGCGAACGGCGACTTCGTGATCGCGAACTTCGGCACGGACTGCCTGGAGCTCATGTCCCGCGACGGCGCCTCGCGGGTTCTCGCGGACAGCATCGAGGGCGAGCCGATCGGCAAGGTGAACTTCGTGCTCCGCGATTCGAAGGACCGGATCTGGATCACCGTCTCCACGCGCGTCAAAAACTGGATGCACGCGCTGCGCACGGATCTTCCGGACGGGTACGTGGCGCGCTACGTCGACGGCAAATTTCGGATCGTGGCGGACGGCTTCCACTTCACCAACGAGATCCGGTTCGACGCGAACGAGGAGTGGATGTACGTCGTGGAGACGACCGGCGGCCGCATCACGCGCCTACGCATCGACGACAGCGGCAACGCCGTCGAGCGCGAGATCTTCGGGCCGTCGAGCCTCGGCAAGGGCGCGTGGCCCGACGGGATTGCGTTCGACATCCTCGGCAATCTGTGGGGGACGTTGGTGTACTCGGACAAGCTTTTCGTCCTGACGCCGCAGGGCGATATGCGCGTGCTGCTCGACGAGGGCGATCCCGGGAAGGTCGATGCGCTCGAGCGCGCGTTCTTCGCGCATGAAGTGAATCACGACGTGCTGTTCGCGACCGGCCGCGGAGTTGCGCCCTGGATGGCCAGCGTTACGTTCGGCGGTCCCGATTTGCAAACAGCCTACATCGGCTCGCTCAAAGGCTCGCGGATTCCGTACTTCCGGGCGCCCGCGCCGGGCCTGCCGATGGTCCACTGGAAGTAGGCGACTCGACCTCGCCGCGCTCGATCAGCGAGCGCACCGATTCCTGGACCGCGTCGAGCGACCCGTACCGCGGCTCATATCCGAGGACGCGGCGTGCCTTCTCGACACTGCAATTCGGCGAATGCGCGATGTGGTCCCAGGTGTGGGCGGCGTCGCGCTCCGACTGGTCTTGGCGCCATTCCTCCCACGGCAGGAATTTCAGACGCGGCTCCTGGCCGAACCACGCCGCGATGCGTTCCGCGTAGCCCCGCAGCGTGAGGGCCGCGGCCGAAACGACGTGGAAGCTCTCGCCGCGTGCCGCCTCGGGACGGTCGACCGCCCGCGCGAATGCCTGTGCGACGTCGGAGGCGTGGACGTGGTGGACGGTCTCCATGCCGATGTTCGGTAGGGTCACTTCGCGGCCGCTGGCGAGGTCGGAGAACACGCGCGGGTTGAAATTGCCTTGCGGATTCAGCGGACGCCATCCCGGTCCGACGAGATGTCCCGGGTGCAGAATGCCGACGGGAAATCCGCGCCGCGCCTCGTCGAGCAGGTAGCGCTCGATCGCCGCTTTGCGACAGCCGTAGTCGCCGAACGGCCGACGGGGTTCGTCCTCAGTGGTCGGGACCTGCACACTCGGTCCGTGTACCCAGATCGTGCCGCAGTGGAGGAAGAGTTGGACGCGACCGCGCAGCGCGTCGACGAGATGGACGGCGCTTTCGAGCGTGTAGCAGGTGATGTCGATGACCGCGTCGCCGCCGAGTTTCGCGATCCGCGCTCCGAAGTCTTCGGCATTCCGGTCGAGATGCGCCCGCTCGACGCGGTCCCAGAGCGGATGGGGCTGGTACGGCTCGCGATCGCCTCTCGACACGCAAACGACGGAATGTCCGCCCTCGACGAGTTGCCGGCACAGCCAAGTCCCGATGTGTCCCGTCCCTCCAATCACGATCACGCGCATGAGTTCAGGTTACTCCGGCAGGGGCTAAAGCCCGAATCGTCTCGCTCTTCGACGGCACGACTGAAGTCGTGCCCTGGACTTTGGACATTTTGATTAGGCAGCCGCGGTGAGAACGAGGGTTTCCAGATTGGGATATAAGGCGAGATCCTCCAATGCAGACCGCTTTTCAAGCATTTCTTTGCGGAGAACGGTAATCAG